>QGNH01000503.1_pt1 | contig 70337 bp, 97 predicted proteins | sample 1735481 | NCBI WGS metagenome assembly QGNH01 (sample SAMN09239004, study PRJNA386568) | Viral metagenome, whole genome shotgun sequencing project.
GTGGGTGTCAAGCGGATAAGCATGAAATTTTCCCATCTATTCAGCGTCCTCTCTGATTGTTACAGCGGCGCCTGAAAGCGGATGCCTTCGGCGAGCAGCTCGACGTCGTCGGTCTTCCCGCGTCTCCGCGCTTCCGCGGCGCGCGCCATTTCCGCGTTCACGATGTCGTTCTCGAACCATGGCGGCGCCGAGATGATCGTCGTCTCGGCCGAATAGCCGGGCCAGCAATCGTTTGCCAGGCACCACTCCCATTGCCGGAGGGCGCGCGAGATGCGGCGATCGGCGAGATCGAGGGGGTCGCTTTCCTCGCCGTCCTCGGTGAGCTGCTTGCCAAATTCGCAGACCGAAAGCGCGTAGGGTGCGGAGGTCTCCTGCACGATGAACCGCATCCGCGGGTTCTCGCAGAGCCCGAGCGCGCGGATCCCGCGGCGGTAGAATGCGGCCTGGATGTCGTGGCCGATGTTGAAGGCGATGCGGGCCCATGACGCGGGCTTCGCGGATGTCGTCGATTTGTAGTCGTCGTAGATGACACCCTTGTTCGGCTTCCAGTCCAGCCGGACGCGGAACCACGTCTTGCCTTCCTGCCAGATCAGGGTTTGCTCCGGCTTGCCGTCTGTGAAGGCGTCCTTGGCGTCTTTGTGCGCGGCGAGCTGCATCAGTCCAGACGACGTCATTTCGCCGGTCTGCGTCCAGCGGTTGGCGAGCATGGGAATTTTGCCTTCGCCGCGCGCCTTGTCTCGCGCCTCCTTCGCCGCCTTGGTCTTCCAATCCGGAGCGTCGATGATCTCGAACTTCTTCGGATCGTTCAGCATCAGCGAGTGTGCCGCGTTGCCGATATCGAAGATCGTCTTCTCCTTGCGCACGAAATCCGGGTTCAAGCGTGGGTGCGCCGTCCATGCGTGCTGCGGTGTCTCTTGGATTAGGATTTTGCAGAGGCTCGACGACAGCGACGGCACCGGGCAGGGATCGGCATGGTAATCCTCGCTCGAAATGTCGTAGACGCCTGGCTCGGTGATTTTCATTCCGCGACGTCCTCGACCTCAAAGTCGTTGTCCAAAATCGTTTCGACGGGATGCCGGTCCTCGCCGTAGACAGAGAATGTCGCCGGGTTCATGCCGCCTTCGAGACAGGCGCGGAGCACCTTGCGCGCGGCCTCTTTGTCCGGAGGGCCGGACAGACAAAAGCGGCGTCGCACCCGCATGACGACGTCGAACTCGTATGCGTTCAGATCGGTCATTTCGCCACACACGCCGCGATGCGCGTCCAGTGTTCGACCACGAAGATGGTGCCAGAGCTGGCGGCGTACGCGGAAAAGCTGAGGCCGATCAGCGCAAAAACAATCAACGCGACGGCCAAGGCGTTCTCCGTTCTCTCAGAAAGCTTGCTCATCTCATCCTCCAACCCACCAGCCGAGGCACGCGGCGGCGCCCATGCAGCACAGCCCAACGACCACGAGGCACCCCCATGTCGACAGCAGCCGGCCGCGCATTATGCCAAAATCCCGAGACGACGATCCAGATCGGCGAAATACGCCTTCACGCGCGCATGCCGCGCCGCGGTCTGCTCTGGTGTCTCCGGTGCAAATGTCCACGGCGCGAACCAGCGCTGCTCCGCGAAACCCTCGTCGAGCGTCAGCGCGTCGTCGTAGAGCGCGCGGTACCAAGCATCGCTCAATCGCTGGACTCCACGATCTTGAGGAGGAGCCCGAGGAATTTCCACTGATCCTTGCTGCTGAGCGGCTGGACCAGGCGTGCGTTGGCGCTGACGATCTTGTTTTCCGTTCCCGCCAAGCGACTGCGGCCTTCGGGTGTCACCTTCACCAGCTTCACGCGCTTGTCGCCATCTGCGGGCGGCATTTCGAGGACCAGCCCGGCCATGCGCAGCCTGATCAGCATTTCGGAAAGCGTGGAGCGATCGACATTGGCGCACTCCCGGATGAACCGCTGCGTCACCATCTTTGATGTCGCGGCGACGCTCAGCACGGCAAACTGCGTCGACGTCAGCGGGCGCCGCGTCTTGCTGCGGTCCCGGCATTCGTCGGCAAGGATGGCGTTGTACCGCGACAGCGCGGCGCGAAGCATGGACGACACGCTCCGCGCCGGGAACGGTATATCTACCGGCTTTTTCACAGCGCCGGCTTCGTTCCACCGGCGAACTGCTGGCAATGCCGGGTTTTGGCGGAAATGATCTCGAAGTGGGCGTGGTCGGCTTCGTCGAGCTTGAAAGCCTCGACGCGCTTGATGAGATGGGCGGATTTCAGCATGGAGTCCGGTGTGGAGTCCGCCATCGGAATGAAAATCTCGATCTGAACCAGGTGCCCGGTTCGGGTCGCCTTCGTCTTCGTTTCTGCCATTGTCTTGGCCTCTCCGTGTACGATTGAACGCCGACGCTAAGGTGCCGTCCGTGTGCCTGTCAAGACGATCTTGCAATCCGAAACGAAAGCGGGCAGCGTCGACGGTGGACGGTTCGGCAAAGGGGTTTCCATGATTGACGTCGTGCGCAAGGCGGCCAAGGCCGTCGGTTCGGTGCGCAGGTTGGCGAAGAAGCTCGATGTCTACCGCGGCAGCCTCTACCAGTGGGAGAAGGTGCCCGCCGAGCGCGTCCTCGAAATCGAACAGGCTACCGGGGGAAAGGTCACCCGCTACGAAATGCGACCTGATATCCATGGAAGAAAGGCAACAGCCAATGAGCAGCGCAGCAAAAAAACCGCAGACGCCTGATCCAGTTGTCGATTCGTCGGCGGAGACACAACGCACCGCGGAAGCGGCAGTGGCGGCGGCAAACGAGGAAGAAGCGAAGGATGAGAGCGATTTAGATGAGCGCGCCCTGCGCATCGCCAGAGAAACGCTGACCGGCGACATCCGCGACATCATGTTGAACGACATGAAGGAGAAAAAATCGAACCTGCCATGGAACATGCGCAGCGAGGCCGCGCAGACCGCGATCATCGACCAGGTCACCCGCATGGCCGAAAGCATCGTGACCAGAGTCGTGGGGATCGTCGCGGCCGGCGGCCGCCGGACCATCCACGCCACGCTGGCGCAGCTCACGGTCAAGGAAGGGATCAAAGGCGTCATCGAGGTCTCGCAGTTCGACGAGCAGCGCCATCTCCTCATGGATGCCGTGGGCTCCCGCGTGCAGATCGTGGTTGCCGAGCCGGAGAGCTTCACCGGCGAGAGGAAGCCTGTTCCGATTATCCAGGATCAGAAGTCGCTCATCACCGACGAAGGCGCCGAGGGAAGCGAAACCCTGTGAAAATCGCGTTCCAGATCCCAGGGCGCGTCAAAGGCTGGCAGCGCGCCAGGTACAACAGCAAGACCGGCGCCGTCTTCAACAGCGCCGAGCTGCAAACGTCGCAGGGGCTCATAAAGGATTTCGCGAATCGGGCGATGGGCGAGGCGCGTCCGTTCACGGGCGCCCTGAAAATGACGGTCCGCGTGCTGATCCGGAGGCCGAAATCCCACACCGGGAAAAAGCGGACCGTCTTCGTCACCGGCTTCCCGGATTACGACAACACGCTGAAAACTCTCGGCGACTCGATGAACCATATCGTTTACGATGATGACCGCCAGATCGCGGTGGTCGAGTTCGAGCGGCGCTACACCGACGACAACGAATCGGTGGCCGTGACCATCGAGCAGCTGGAGGCCGTGCTCTGATTATCGGTCGCCGCGTCGTTCTTCGTGCCCGCGACGACCCGAAGGACTTGCGGCGCGTCGTGATCTTTACGGTCGCAGAGTTTGGAATCATGTGCAAAATGGTGCCTGCACAGCGTCGCGTGTTGTGGTGGTTCTGGGACATGAATCCATGAAGAAGTACATCGCCCATCCTGCGGTTTGGAAAATGAGGAACGGCCGCCTCGCCTTCGTGCAGCGCTCCATTCACTACGGGGGATTGTGCGATAACGGCAAGAGAACCGCCGTGGTCGTGCTCGAAGGCCACGCCCTCAATTCCGACCGCCTTCTGATGTGGACCGAGGATGGCCGCCGCGCGCCGACGTTTGGTGACCGTGAAAATCCAGAAGACCTCGTCCGCAAGGCGTCACCAAAACAACAGGGACTCGCCAAATGATGACGACCACCCAGGCTCGCAGGGTTTCCGCGCTTCTCGCCGCCAACGATCAAATCGAGGAGTGGCTGGACACCCTCAACCAACCGGAGGTCGGCACAGAGCACTACATCCAGTTCTCCGATATCGCACATTCCGATACGCCTTCCTTTGAAATCAGCAATGGCTGGGTTGGCGAACTCGTGCTGCCGCGCGATGTCGCGATCCGCATGCTGGCACACGAGATCGAGGCGATCGCCGCGGAGCTTGCCAGCATGGGGATCACGGACAGCCACACGGAGCTGGCCGTCGCTGCCCTATGAGCGCGTTCGAGGATGCCGCACGCGCCAGGATTGCTCTGTTCGAGCAGACCGCTGCTGAGCCAGGCTGCGAAGACTGGAAGCTGGCCTACTACGATTACATGAAGCGGATCATGCTGGCGCATGCCGGCTGGGCGTCGTTCTGGAGTTCCAGGATCGATGCGGGAACCTTGTTCCGTGCCCTTACCCATGTCGGCGCCGTCCAGATCGCGGAAGGCTTGTCGAACTATGAGATGCACTGCCCCAGCGCTGCACAGCGCGCCCGCGACACCTGGTTCTTCGAGTACCTCAAGGAAGCCATCGAGCACGCCCTTGAGGAAGGCGAGAAGCATGCACCGATCAAGGTGGAAAGGCTCGACGGATGAGCGCCGAAGGCAAGCGTCCGTTCTGGGTGGAATGCAAAAGCTGCAATCATCGCTGGGCAGCCGCCTATCTTCCGATGCCGCTTGCTGTCTTCGCGCAGCTGCTACTGAGCACGAAGATGTGCCAGAGCTGCGGCGCCAGCGGCGAACAGCTCGCGATCTCGCGTCAGAAGGACGGCGTGCTACCGGGCGCGAATTGAACGCCATGGTGTTCCCTCGCGCCTGCGAAGGCGTCCTGATCCGCAAGAAACTCAAAGCGCTGCATGAGCTTTGGAAGCTGCCTTTGTTGATGCGGCGGCATTACATCGCGCAGTACGGGAGATGCTCGCTGTGTGGTGCAGCGCTGCCGCTCCACCTTCCGCGCGGGAATGAATTTTACCAGTCGTGCGGCGCGGTGACGTGGGACCACACCAAGCCGAGAGCTGCCGGCGGACGAGGCCACGACGGGCGCAACCTTACGCTCGCGCATGACGGCTGCAACGTGACGAAAGGCGGCCGCGAGCCCTACCCCTGCGAGGTCCTGTTCTGCGCCTTCACCAACGAGATCGTCGAGCGGATGCGGCCGACGGCATGAGCGCTGAGATCATCACTGGCGATTGCCTCGATGTCCTGAAAACGCTGCCGAACGAGTCGATCCACTGCTGTGTGACATCTCCTCCGTATTGGGGCCTTCGCGACTACGGCATTCCGCCCTCGATTTGGGGCGGTGATCCGGCGTGCGAGCATGAATGGGGCGACGAAATTTCCGTCAACGCGACCAATCACACCACGAAGGCGCGATGGAACCACACGCGCAACGGCCGCGATGAATTGCAGCCGACCGAAAAGCGGGTGTCTTGGCTCCGTACTGAGGTCAAACAGGGTCAATTCTGCCAGCATTGCGGCGCGTGGGCTGGCGCTTTCGGTCTTGAGCCTACCTACCAGCTCTATGTTGAGCATTCTGTGGAGGTCTTCCGGGAGGTCCGCCGCGTCATGCGCCCGGATGCGACCTTGTGGCTTAACCTGGGGGACTCCTATTGCTCGGGCGGGCGCGCGACGTGGCGAAGCGGTGCGAGCGAGAACAAGGGCCAAGACGTTCTTAACGACATGCCCCGGCCGGCGCAGCCGACCGACTTGAAACCGAAAGACCTGATAGGCATCCCGTGGCGCGTCGCCTTCGCGCTGCAGGCCGACGGCTGGTATCTCCGTCAGGATATTATCTGGAGCAAGCCGAATCCGATGCCGGAGAGCGTGACCGACCGCTGCACGAAGGCGCATGAATATCTGTTCCTGCTCAGCAAGAGCGAACAATACTACTTCGATCAGGAAGCCATCCTTGAGCCATGCAGCCCGAACACGCACGCGCGGTTATCGCAGGACGCGCAGAGCGAGATCGGATCCGAGCGCACGCGCCAAGCTCGAACAATCAAAATGCCGGACGGATGGGACACCGGCCCAGGCGCGCACGGATCATTCCATCGGGATGGCCGCGAGAAAGGCGCCACCCGTGCAGCTGTGGCGCGACGAGGCGGCGGCAATCGTTCGCACAGAGGCGCGGAGGCTTACGAGAGCGGCGTAGAGGAACATCGCACCAAAGGCGGCCTGGTCGCGTTCAGCGAGAAGCAGCGCAAGCTTGCCGCAGCTGGAAGTGGCATCAAGAACAACGACAGCATGGACGCCGCGCTTGCGATCATGCCGACGCAGCGTAACAAGCGAAGCGTGTGGACCGTCGCGACGCAGCCGTTCAAGGAAGCACATTTCGCGACGTTCCCGCCCGCGCTGATCGAACCCTGCATCCTGGCCGGCTGTCCGAAAGGTGGAACGGTGCTCGATCCATTCGGCGGCGCCGGGACCACCGGCCTGGTCGCGGACCGGCTGCAGCGCGACGCGATCCTGATAGAACTGAACCCCGTTTATGCGGAAATGGCGCGCCAGCGGATTAAAGCCGACGCGCCATTGTTGCAGGGGTACAAAGACCCAGCCGACGTTCCCAACGTCGCTGTGCGACCGTCCTAGAGGCTCGATTCCTCCCTTTCCGGGTGATCCGCCGGCATTTTGCGGGTTTCGACGATTCTGCATTCGCCGCCGTTGCAGTCGCCGCCTTCGCAGATCGCGTGGTCGAACGTGGCACCGAGAACCCACTCGTTGCGGCGATCATCCCACTCCGCCCAGGCATCGCGGCGGACCTTCGAGCTGCCGCATTTCGCGCACGCCATGAAGCGGCGCTTCGATCTATTCGGGTGTGTGACCACTGGCGCGATCCTTGGTCGATTCCGCGACCATCTTGACCATGTAATCATTCGCCATTCGGTCGATCTCATCCTCGGTAGGCTCTTTCTCGAAAAGCGCGATCTCCGATTCCTTCCAGTCGCTGCCGTCCTCGTCGAGATAGATATCCTCGCCGTCACGCTGCGCGGTCTGCATCTCGTCGTAGAACATCTCTGACCCACCGGCGTGCTCGTAAGTGAGCTTGCCATCGGCATCGCGACCATAGCTGTCATGCAGGAGTTCGGCTCGCGCTGGGCAATTCTCCAGCGTGCCCAGGATCGGCGAGCCTGTTGGTGCGTATGCGTACATCTGTTCATTCCTTGCCCCAGAAGACCGTCGAGGCGCACGGCGCGCTTGCGAGTGCACATTGCGCGGCACCGTTGCCGATGCCGCGCCCTGCGCGCTCTACGAGGCTCCTGCGCTGGCCAGCAAGCGCATGGCTTCCCCGGCATGCTCGCCGGTTATTCCGAACGGCTCGCCGGGCTCCGAGAGAGTGAACGGCAAGCGCTCGCCGTTCTCGGCCACGATCTCCAGAATGCGGCTGGTGGAGTGCCTGTTGCGATCCCACCATTTCCGCGCTTCGCCTTCTGTGAGGCACACGGCCTGCAATTCGAGATCGCGCCCGAATTTCGTGAATGCCAGGATAGTACCGGGAGGCGGCGTCTGCTCGATCTCGAAGGTATTGGAGCCTTCCAAGCCGAAGCACATCTGCATGATGATGATGGCGTGCCGCGTCTGAAGCACGAAACCCTCGCGGCTGTACTGCGCCGATGGATCGGCCTGTTCTGCGCGCACGAAGCGCCCAGCGCTGTTATGCGATTCCCATTCCCGGAGCTTCTTGTTGAAGCGTGCGGGTGGCTTCGGCTGACCATTGCTGAACCTGACGGTTGCACCGTAAGGCGACAGCGCGAACAGTTCTCTTGCGTTCATCTTCACTCTCCTGCCCCAGCTCGTCGAGGCGCACGCGGGCGTCGATTGGCGTCCGTCCCTGCGCGCTGGCGAGGCGCGCAGAGGCTGGCGTCATCGCTGGTGGTCAGGTTCGCAAGATAGATCTATCGGACCGAACGAAGTCCCATAGTCCGCCCAATGGTAGCTGTGCCCGCAGCGGTCGCCGATGTGTGGAGCGTTTCGAGCACGCTCGATGTCCGTCGTTGTGCTCCACACCACGAACGCCAGCGCACCGAGACACCATGCGGCCCCGGCCATTTCGCGCATCATGGCTTGGTCTCCTCTTGGCAAAGCGCGCGGACAGTCTGGTATTCCGCATCGCGCGCCGTCCTGGCCGCACGGTGCGCGTCGATCTTCTCGGCCAGCGTCAGACCCTGCGCGCGAATCTTTGCCAGCGTGTACCGATTGTCGGCACGCCTGAGCACCTTCGCGGCGTCGGGATCGTTTGTGATCCAGCCCAGCAGCGAGCGCGACTGATAGACGCTCACAGCGCCACCCGCGAGCTTGCGGCACGCGCCGCCATCATGTCGTGCTCGTAGCTGTCGATGATCCCGTTGACGCGCTCCGTGCCACCGTTGCGCATGCCGTGGTTGCTGTAGCACGGCCAGCAGACCAGCAAGCTGGGCTCCTTGTGATCGCCGCAGATCGGGCAGACCCGCCCGGCGCGGATCATGGGATGGTCGAGTGTGATCGTGGTCATGGTGTCCCGCCTTCTGCTTTGGCGATGGCGGCTCGCATCTTGCCGGGCATTTCGTTTGCGCCACGGATCGCATCAGCCGTCAGGGCAGATGCGCCCCAATTCGCGTGCTTCATGAACAGTTCGAACGCCGCGAGACCATCCTTCAATGCCTCAAGCATCTCTGCACCCGCAGCGGCGACACGCACATTGGCTTCGAACCTGCTGTCGTGAAAATTGACGTGCATGTAAGCCACCGTGTCGCCGTTTTCCTCGACGATCAGCGCCTTCATCGGTTGGCCCTGTTTGGCGTCAACGAGATAGCGCCACGGTGGCGGCGTGTGTTTGCTCGTGCTCATTATCTGCCGTCCTTTACTGCCTGAATGGCACGCGCAGCCTCGAAGAAGCCACGCGCGATGTTGAAGTCTGGATTGTTGGTCGCCTCGTGCTCGCACAGCGAGCGCAGACAGGTCAGCCCGTAGGATGTCAGTCTGCCGAAGTCGATCACCAGCGAGCCTGTATCCGTGGCGCTGATCGGCATGACGCCGGAGCCTTGCCGCGCGTTCATCGCGGCACCAGTGGCGTTGTCTGTCCCACGAACGGAATCAGCTTGGCGAGCCTGTCGTAGTTGCGGGTGTTGTCGTCGATTACCTCGCCGTCGCCGACGAGGCTTTGATTGTGGGATGTCGCCGCCTTTGCCTTTGCGATCTCGGCGCGGACTCTGGCGAGATCGAACGTCAACGTACCAGCCATTTGTTTCACTCCGCCCCTGCGAAAGCGCGAGGCGCCGCTATTGATCGTGTACGGAAGACCCAACGCGGCAGCGCTGTCAAGCGGCATGCGCCGCCCATGGTGAACGGGCGGTGTCAAGATGCGCCAAATCCGCCGCCATCTATTTCTTGGCGGCGGATTTGAGGGGGGTGCGAATCGTTGCGCGCGCGGAATCGGTCAATCCAGTCGGAAACCGCTCCAAAACCCAGCAAAGCCGGTCGAAGAGCCGCTGGCACGGGGTGCGAATCGTTCCACCGTCGCTGCACGGGGTTGTCAACGCCGGAAACGCCGATAACCGCCGACAACCTCGAATCCGGTGGATGGCCAGGGATCCGCCTTGCCAGCCCAGCGGCACCCGCCATAGCGTGCCGGCGTCGCGGCTGATCCCCGCGGGCCTACACGACGAGTCGGCGTCTGGAGCCCGCTCCAGCGCCCAGACCCGACCGTCGTTCCCCTCACGCTTGCTGGAGGTCCTGCATGGCCGCTTATCCGTCCCAGACGCCCCAAGGCGACTGGAAGGTGCACATGTACAGCGATCAATACGCGGCATGGGAGAGCTGGCTGCGCTCCGCTTTCAGGAAACGGTACTTCACGAAGCCAATCATGGTGGTCCCGTTCGAGTGGCCTCCGGACAGCGAACACCACGCCCAGCTCGCCGCGGCATGGCTCCATACGGTCCGCAGCGCCGTCAACAAAGATCGGGACTGGCACTACAAGCTTCAGATGCCCACGGCCTACCCGTCACCCTGGCACGGCGAGATCGTCACCCACCAGGTCGAACCGGAACCGGCTGAATTGCCGCTGGAACCGCTGTGATGGCGGACTATCCTGATCTCACGATATGGACCGACGCCTATCTTGCCGACACCAGCGACCTCACCCCAGAAGCTCACGGCTTCTATCTTCTCCTCCTGTTCGCGGCATGGCGCAGACCGGATTGCGCGCTGCCACCGACCCCAGACGATATCAAGCGCCTCATCGCCTCGACGGCACGCTTCCACGGCCGCACCTTCAACGCCGTCGTTCCCGACATCCTCGCCCGCTTCTGGACGCAAGGAGCCGATGGCAAATGGCGACAGAAACGCCTCCTCAGAGAGCGCGAAGCCAGACACTCGCGGACCTCGATAGCATCCGAAAACGCATCGAAAAGGTGGCGAAATAGTGCTGAAACCCGTGCGAAAGGTGCAAACCAAGTGAGTCACACATTGTCGAAACCACAACCGAACACCGCGGAAACCATGCATTCAGCCGATGCCACCGCACAGCGCCAGCATAGCGACGGCAATGCTTCCATCCCTACCCAACCCTTAAGAAAGGAAGACTCTCTTGTTGGGGACGATGGGACAAGGCGGGAAGAAGAACCAATCCTCACCGCCGAACAGAAGGCCGCAATCGCGCTCAAACTCGGTGCCGATCCCGACAGCATCGGCCTCATCGCGAACGGCAACGCCTCGACCAACGGACGCGCAATCTTCGAGGCTCCAACATCGCTGCCGCCAGACCAGCGCCTCGCCCGCTTCCACCAATGGCTCGCCCCACTCGTCGCAGGATCATGGCTCACAATCGCAGCCGCAATGGACACCGCAAGCCCAGACCACAAGATGGCGCTCAACGCCTGCAAGATCGCAGCCCGCAACAACGGAAAAGGCTGGCCCATCCAAGCCCCGCAATAACCAGCCAAACCCCAGCCAAGCCTGTGCATAACTCGTAAGGTGTCCCATTATGGCACACCGTCGAGAACGGGAGAGCAACTCGAAGCGCGCACAAAGCCGTGCGTTTCGGCGCCTGTCCGGCATGGCAACCGAGGAGCATTAACCATCGTGGTGCTCGACGGCGTGATAATGTCCATTATGGGAAATGGCGAGCTAAGCCGTTGATATCGTTGAGGCAATGAACCGCAATGGTAGCGGTCACCAGATGTAGACCAACCCGACGCGGACCAAACCGCAACATCTTGCGTCCAGCGGCGAATCGTGGGCAGCATCGCGCCAGCCACGCCAGTCACGCAGCCAACGAACGACCTGCACCACCGAGGAGGGATTACCGATGACCCAAGGACCGTGCATCCGATGAGCGATGTCCTCGACGCCGACGCCCAAGCCAGCACCGCGGCGCGCGGCAACGACACCAGCGATCGCGACGCGAGCGGCGATGGCGCTGCCGGTCAGGACGGGGATGGACATGGGCGTGCGTCTGGAGCGGGGGCGGGGGGGAGTAAACGCACCGACGAACCGAGAGAGGTACCATCGGGCGGAAGCGCGCGTGAGCCTTCCACAAAAATTTCACCCCAAAATTCTGAGGTTACGCGGGCGGCGGGTTCCGGTTGGCATGGTCGCCATCCGACTGGTGTTGGGGCCGCTGCTCAGCGGTTTGGGATGCGGAAGTTGGGTGATCACGTTGCGGTTACGGCGGCGATGATTGCGCCGATGCCGGACGAGTTTGTTCCCGATGAGATCACGGTGATTTGGCGCAGTGGGGTCCACCGGATTTCGTGGACGATCCCGCAGGATGTCGAGCCGGATTACGATGGCGCTGCTGAGACTGCGCGGCATGTGTTGTGGGGTCTTCGGCATGGCATGAAGATGCCGGAAGTCGCGACGCCTGTTGAGCGGCGTGATGTCTGTTTGGCGTGTGGGGCGCGACCACATTTTCAGGATCGCAGGATGGCTGATCCGCGGGTTGAGGAGATTGTGGCCGATGCCGAGCGGTCGATTGGTGGTTCGGCGTGAGCCTGCAGGAGACCGAGCTGGAGTGTGCTGCCAACACGAAGGCGCCGCGGGTGTCGATTGCGGACATCGAGGCTGCCGTTCAACACAGGATCGAATTTACGGGGCACGATGTCGTGTCGCTCGCGCTGCTTGGGCTGGCGAATGGCGATCGTCACACCACGTCCGTGGCAAGCGATGGCAATGCGGAAATTCCGCGCCTTCTGGACACGGTGCGGGTGCTGTCTGTCTGCATTCTGGTGACGCGCAACGGGTTCTCGGTCATCGGGAAATCGGCACCGGCATCGCCGGAGAATTTCAACGCTGATCTCGGGCGCAAGCTCGCCTACGAGGATGCCGTCCGGCAGTTGTGGCCGCTGATGGGGTTCGCGCTGCGGGAAAAATTGGCGGATCAGGCTGGGCACAACGGGAACTCTCTTGGGCTGAGTCCTGCGGCCATTGCGGGCGTCTGACTTCGGGTGTACACCGCGAGTCGAAAGGGTGCAGTACCGCATGCCACTGAGGAGGGGGAGGTCCAGGGCCGTCATTTCTCGCAACATTGGCGAGATGGAGGCGAACGGACATCCCCATTCTCAGGCAGTTGCGGCCGCACTTCGAACCGCTGATGGGAGACCGAAAATGGCGCGCAGAAATGGTGCAGATCACTCCGACGGCATGGGCGGCGAGATGGGGATGAGCCCTCGCAAGGCGATGGCATCCGGAAAAATCAAAGGCGGTGCCGGCGAGAATTTTGGGGTCCGGCCCTATCCACAGGATCACGGGACGCCGCTGGGTCAGCATCCCGATGCCAGGGCAGCGACCGGCGAGAAGGGTGCGCTTGACGACGACGAGCGCGGTGCCGGGCCCGGGGTTCAGCACGGCAAGCACAATCATCGCGCCCAGGCGGCACCGGATCACGGGCCCCAGCATGTTGACGGCTACGGTCTCCACGATCGCGCCGACAGCAAGGGCGTCTGAACGCGTCGTGTTTCTGTTGAGGCGGCGCCATGAACGCGGCGTGTTTGAGATGCGGAGATCCAGTTTCAGGACGTCGTTCTGACGCAAAATATTGCAATGCAAAATGCCGCGATGCTGCGCGCGGCGCTCGGCATAGGATCAGGCATGCCGACCGCGTCCGCGCCCAATGGCGCAGATATTTCTACACAGAGCGCGGAACACTGACAGCGCTGTTCAGCAACGCACGCGATCGCGCGAAGAAGGCCGACGTTCCGTTTGCTCTCACGGAGGAATGGCTCCTGCCGAAGCTTCGTGCTGGCGTCTGCGAGCTTTCCGGGCTGCCTTTTGAACGGCTGCACAGAAATGAGCACGGAAGCCGCGCCCATCCGTTTGCGCCAAGTCTAGATCGTGTGATTCCAGGCTTGGGCTATGTCGAGCACAATGTCCGGCTGGTATGCTTTGTGGTGAACCAGGCTCGCTCCGACTTTGGCGACGAAGTTCTGTTCCAAATCGCGGAAGCCTTGACGAATCAGAGGGGACGGATCAAAGCTACCCCTGTGCTTGAGTCCACGACCGCGTGACGCCGGAACAGTTGGTGGCATCGTTTCGTTTGGTAGTTGACCCTTGGGAGGATTTCCGAAAATGGACGAGAGAACCAGCAGGATGAGTTCCACGGAGCTCAACGAAGCGAACCAGCGCGATGCGTCGGATGCCGCTTCCGATCAGCGCGAACTCGACAGGGGCGCCATCACACCCCAGGAATTTCAGAGCCGGGCACAGCAGCGCCGCGACAGAGCAGGCCAGCGGCAACGCGGCGACGGCGGTTACGATCCGGCCAGGGACACCGGCCGGCGTGACGACGTCGATGCAGCGAATGATCGCCGCGCCTTCGATGCCGGCAACATCACGCAGGCCGAACCCGACAAGCGCGATGCAGCGAGACGCGACAATGCTGGGCGCGCCAATGCGCTGGGCGACAACGCGCGCGGCGACAACGACCGGCGCGACAATCCGCGACGCGGCAACATGGAAGACGGCCGATATCTCGGGGATGGTGGCCGGGAAACGGAAGCCCGCAGCGCGCCTCTGCAGCGTGTTGCTGCCGAGCCTACCCGGGACCCGGGAAATTTCGAGCAGCCAGCAACGGCTGGCACCGTGAACGCATCAGGGCATCCGGTAAGGATCCTGGAAATGCCGGCGATCGCGAAGGATTGGCGGCCAGGCTCCACGCAGCTCGTCATGCGTGATGGCGCCGTAGCGCTCGCGATTCCGATCGGACCGGATGACGACGACGCCTCGATCACCGACAAGCTGGAACATCTCAGGCTCGCGGTCTGGCATGTCCGCAATGGTGTCTCGACGCCGCCGGATGCCGCGCACGTCCAGGGCACGAACTGCCCGGCGTGCGGAGCTCCGGAATGGGCGAAGGACGACCGCCGCAGACAGGCGCGCGTCGCCTGATTGAAAACTTGAAGCGCTGCACTTCGGTGAAAAGGGCTGGGAGGAATTCCCGGCCCTTTCCATTTTCGTCCGTCCGGCGTTACAAGGGTGCGACCGACTCAACCCGGGTGCTAAGCAATGTCTATGTGGGACACGATCGGCGACGCGCTGAGCGGCAAGACTTCGCAGCCCGATGGCGGGCCGAGCAACACGCAGACCACAAAGATCACCCCGCGGGACATTGCCATCACGCAGAGCCGACGGAACTCTCCGGAGTTTCAGGCAGCTCTTCGCGCTCGTGATCAGCAGAACAACGCTGGGGCCTTTGCCTTTCATCCGCCGGGGGCACCGCAGGCATTTCAGCCGCCGGCGCCGGCATCGACGCCAGAGCTAAGAGATGGCGGAGGCGACCAGTGAGCAAGTTGAAACGCTCGAAGGTCCCCGGCGAGAAGGCCGGTCCAAACGGCTCGTTCCCGGTGGGTGATCGCAAGCACGCCAAATTAGCGATCGGTGGCGCGACGCGCAGTTTCAACGTCGGCAACATTTCGAAGGGCACAGAGCAGAGGATCAAAGCGCGGGCGCGCGCCAAGCTCGGTGCCGGCAGCTTCGCACATCATCCGCCGCGGTAAATGGGCGACCTTGCACTTCCGAAAGCCTATTCGGTTGCCGTCGGGAACAAGAATTTGTGCGCGCGCATCGGGATCCGTATCGATGGCGTCGACCAAGAACGCACGATTGCTGCCTATGATGTCGCCGGCGGCTGGGCGCGGAAACTCGATGGCACCGTCGTCAAGGGCACGATCGAACCGTACTGGCGCTGACGATGGCTAAGGTTCTCCGCTCCAGGGCGGCGTTAGATCAACGCGACGCCGGCGTCCGCCGCGGCAACAGGCTGACGGAATGGGACCGCCTTTTCATCACCGAATACATGCGGGACTGGAGTTGCGCAGAGGCCGGTATTCGCATGGGAATGACTGGCCCGCGTCGTGCCATTCATAGTGCCATGCTGACTTCGCTGCGGCAGCCAGCGGTGCGCGCCGAGATCAATCGCCGCCTCGAGGCGCGACAGAAGACGGCCGAGATCTCGGAGCAGCGCGTCCTCGCGGAGATCGCGCGGATCGCGTTTTCGAACCCGCTGGCGTCTGCCAGGGTTTTTGATGATGACGGTCGGGCCCGCTTCGATATTGCTTTGCTCACCGAATCCGACATGGCCGGGATCTCGTCGGTCAAGCAGAGGAAAGACGGCTCGATCGAGATCAAGGTTCACGACAAGCTCGATGCCCTCGAGAAGTTGGGACGCCGCCTCAAACTGTTCAACGATCCATCGGACAAGACGCCAGTCGGAGTGGTCCGCTTCATCATTGAGGATAGTCCCAGAAAAGTTGGAGATGGGAGCACACGGAGGATTGCAGCCGAGGTCACGATCGGGCAGGCTTCTCCGCAGCCACAAGACACAAGGGTAATCGAGCATGTCATCGACGGAGAAGGAACCGGGTAAGTCCACGCTGCTGGCCCCGGATGGTAAGCCTCTCGATTTTCCTGCACCGCGCTGCGGGAACTGCACGTTCTGGCACATCGATCTGAAAACCGGCGACGGCCGCGGCTTCTGCTACGGGGAGCCCGCGAAGCTGTTCATGGTGGCGCCGCCGCAACGTCTCGCCGACGGCCAGGTCGCCTATCACATGGAGGTCATGCGGCCGAAGTTCGACAAGCATGAACCGCCGTGCGCGCTGCACAAGCCAAGAGTGGACTCCTGATATGAAAGCGGCGGATTTTGGCGACGTCAAAAAGCTGCTCGATAAAATCGAGGGTTTGAAAGACAAACTTGTTTCCATCGGGATAACGAAGGAACTCGATGTCGACTGGACTGCCGACGTTAAAGGCGCTGTGGGGCAAAGGCATTTCCGGCTGACCGTTGATGCGGAACACAAAATGTTCCAGTTGCTGCTTTTGCAGGTGAAGTGGGACATTGAGCGTGACATTGCCGAGACAATGAACCGGCTGCGCGAGCTGTGGGTCGACAGATGAAAGCGAGCGACACCGAAACGGCGGCGCGGCTCGTCAGAGTTCGCGATGGTCTCCGCGCCGATCTTCATCGTGTGCAGATCGCGACGGAGTTCTCGGTGTGCTGCCAGGCAACCCAGGAAGATCCGCGCGGGATGTCGGAAATGCTGCCGGAGGAGGCCGAGGGCTTCGAGCGGATCCGCACCATCGTCTCGGCGTGGCTGAACGCCAAGATTGGGCATATCGAAAAAGCGATGAAAGAGATCGGAGTTGAACCATGACGACACCTGCATCCCCGGTTCTCGACCAAGTTTTTGCGGCTCTCTGCAGGTATGCCGCTGCCGGCGACCGCTGTCCTCAATCCCAGGCGCTTTTGCCGGGGACCGCGATTTGGTTGCAGAGCGCGCATACGTCGGCCCTGGCGCGCGCCGGGAAAATCCGGATTGAGATCTTCCGGCTGAACTGGCGGGTGATCACGATCCTCAAGGGGGAGCACAAGGGGAAGTCGACGGCACCTGATCCCAGCGGAGGCTTTCCGTATCTCACAGTCAATGCCAACGGCACATTTCGCAATGGCCGCCGTATCGATAGCGAGAGGAAGGCGGAGGACCGACGCCAAGGCCCGTCGGCGCCGCGCAAGATCGGCGCCGAGCCGTGAGCGTCGTTGCTGATCTCCTGCGCAGGCGAGCCGCGGCATGGCGATCGGTGCAGACTCCGGCCACGCTTGACCTCCTCACAGCTTTTCACGAGCTTTCGCCAGAGGACCGCGTCGCCATCGTGTTCATGGAGATCACAGATAGCGCGGCCCGTCTGGAACGGCTCGCCGTAACCGCATTCAACGCCAAATGACCGGCGCAGAAATCGTCGATCTGAAAGGCAAGCCGATCGCTGACGGCGAGGAGACGCGGGACGTCGTCGTCGCGCTTCGCAGGTTTCTCGAGCGCATCGAGGCCGGCGAGATCGTCGTCGAGGAGTGGATATTCCTAGCGCAGCTCGAGCACAAAGAAAAAGGCTATGTAACGCCGTTCTCCGTCGATTCCGGCCTCACTGTCGCGCAGTACGTTTTCACGCTCGAGGCGGAAAAGCTGCGCACGATGGCGACGGCCAACGTGATTGCGAAGGGAATTATATACATGAGTCCATTCGCCCATGATTAGCGGGGCTTCTTCGCAAGTTTCGCCGCGCGCCGTTTCCGGCGCTTTGCCGGGCCGCTCTTTGGCTTCGGGCGATACGCGAGCACCTTGGCGGCAATCGCGTCTAGCGACTTTGGGGTGTGCGGCGGCTTCCAGTCCGGTAACAGACTGTCCGCGCCTAATGTTGCGACCTGCCTCGCAAGGTCAACGCGGGGCGGCATTAGTTGCCCTCCGCCTTAACAATCATGGCGTTAACTGTTTCGAGCCATGGCCCAAGCGGCCCGTCATTCTCTGCGCGCAGTCCAGCCCGCGACAAGCTTTCGATATTGCTGGCGGTTGTCTTGAGCACTCCAAGCATGTCGGAAATCAGGGAGGTGGCTGGCAACCCTTCGGCCATGTAGCGCACCATCGCATCAGTCTGCGTCGCATCGAAAAGGTTCGTGCCGGTCGGCCAATCATGGTCTGCGGGAGCGTGCGCGTAGTTTGGGCGCGCGTAACTGATGCCATTATCTGGATTCCACGGCTTAGGCAGTCGCCAGCCGAGAAAGCGATCAACCATGTGTTTGATTTGCTCTTCGATCATTCTCTTTGCTCCCGCTTTGTGGATGATAGAATGGTGACGTGCCGCGCAAAGATGCGTTCAAACTTGGCTTTCCGGCGCTCCATATCTTTTACTGTGACACTAGTATTCTCGCCGCCGTCGATTTCCTCAGTGAGTTCAGCAATCTTGCGCTTCAACAGACTGGTAGACATCCGGGCCATATCACACCCCCTATGCGATCAAGGTTTTGTAAGTGAGCCGCTTTCCGGCAACGCCAGCAACGAAGCTGTCCAGCCTTTGCAACGTGTGTCGCGCGACGTTGCCTTGGTTCAGCCGGAAGGCAAATTCATCGACGTACCGATGCAGATGCTTTTTGCTCGCGTGGTGATAGACACCGTGCAGGCCGCGTTTCAGGACCGCGAAAACCGCCTCAATGGAATTGGTCGTGACGCCATCGCGGCTGTATTCGCCAGCGCTGTGGTTCACGCTGTCGTGGGAGAAGAACAGTCCGCCCATGTCGCCATAAACAGCCGCTTCGTCGGTATGCAGCGCGGAGCCGATTTCGACGGTCTGAACAATCGTGTCCTGAATTGTCTGCCCGTCCACCGCGTCCAATTTGAGCAGCTTCGTTCTGCCGCCTTTGCCGCGCTCCCGCATTCCGAGAACGGGCGTCTTGCCAACGGAGCCGCGCCCGAGTTTCAGCTTTTTGTGCTCGTGCTTGTTGGCCTCTTTCCCGCCAACGTAGGTTTCGTCTATCTCGACAATGCCTTGGAGCATGGCGAGATCGCGCCCGCACGCTTCCCGGAGACGGCCAAGGATGAACCACGCGGTCTTTTGCGTGACGCCTATCTCTTTCGCCAGTTGCAGCGACGAAATGCCCTTGCGCGCCGTCACGAGCAGATACATCGCGTAAATCCACTTATGCAGCGGCACATGCGACCGCTCGAATATCGTTCCGGTCCTGACCGTGAAATCCTCCTTGCATTGGCCGCACTGGTAGAACCCCGGCTTGCCTGTCCGCGCCGTCACGCGCTCGCCAAGGCCGCAGACCGGGCACGTCGGGCCGTTCGGCCAGAGCAAGCCTTCCAGATAGGTCCGCGCCGTGTCTTGGTCCGGGAACATGGCAAACAACTCAAAGGTGGAAATCGTGCTTTTCGACATGGGTTACACCTCAAATCCTGCCCGAAAGATAGGCGTTCGGAGCGATGGAGTCAAGTATATAATTCCCATTGCGAAGCCGACGTGAAAAACGATAGAGGCGGATTCTGGTACCGGTTGTTCGGCTGGTGGGTGCGCTGGCAGGCCTGCAAGATGGCCGCGCAGTGCGTCTCGGCATGGAGCGAGCTTCCCGACGAGGGTTACTGCCCGAAGCTCTTTAGCACCACGGTATTCTTCGAATCGTATATCTGCTTTGGCTCCGAATGGTGCTCCGCGGACTTCGGGCCCAAGGATCCGGAGGAGCTGAAAGTGGTGGGAGGATAAACGCATGGAGTGGGTTGAGCTGGAACCTATCGTCAAGGTCGTTCCGCGCGTCCAGGCGGCGACGTACGTCAACAAGGACGGCAAGCCGCGCATTCGTCTCACGCTGTCGGAGGGGTTCCTGAACGACATCAAGCGGGCCAAGCTCGTGAACATTCAGGTCGGGTCGCAAGACGGCGTCGCGAAACTCAGGATGGTCTTCGGGAAAGACGGGAAGTTTTCCATCAGTCCTCTTGGCCGCGGCGGATCTCGCATTTCCAGCATTCCATCTGTTGCGCTGTGTCCGGACGGCGCGCGCGAAGTCGAGCCGTGTGAAGTCGAAAGCGTCAGCACTGCGGAAGCCATCATCGTGCTTCCTCTCGCGGCATGGCAGAAACAGCTGGCGCCCGCAGTACTTCCGAAGGCGGTAGCGGCCGAGCAGGCGTCGCGCGCCGCACAAGAAACGCGCCGGGCCCCGGACGTTCCTATCACCAGCGGCAAATTCGACGCGGTCGCCTATCTGAATCACAAGGGGATCAAGATCACGCGAGACAAGGATGGCGCCTACCGCGAGGGCAGCGCGACGCGGACCAAGACAGATATTCTTACTACCGTGAACCGCTATCGTCGCATCGCGAGTCTTCCGCTGCTCGATCTTGCAGACCTCGCGTGAGGCCATTTCGTTGAACTCGCTCGACATCCGATATTCGTACCGTGGCTCACCGACGCTGCAGGCGTTTGCGAAAAGCAACGCTTTCATCCGGGGGCTCATGGGTCCGTTCGGATCCGGGAAGTCGTCGGCGTGCATCGCTGAGTTTCCGATCCGCGCGCAGGAACAGAAGCCGGGGCCAGACGGAATCAGGCGGACCAGGTGGGCGGTGGTCCGGAACACCTATCGCGAGCTCGAGGACTCCACGATCCGCAGCTTTCACGAATGGCTGCCGCCGCGCCACTTCGGCCGCTGGTATGTCCAGGACAAGCGCTACGTCGTACAGGCTTTCGAGAACACCGAGTTCGAAGTGCTGTTTCGCGCGCTCGATGATCCTGACGACGTCAAGAAGCTGCTATCGACCGAGTTCACCGGGGCTTGGGTCAATGAGGCCCGTGAGGTTCCCTGGACGATCATCGACGCGCTCTGCGGTCGTGTCGGCCGCTACCCAGCGATGATGAATGGTGGTCCAACATGGTTCGGGCTCTGGATGGACACCAACCCGCCCGATGTTGAAAGCGAGTGGTATTCGTTCTTTGAAGATCGTGGATGGCTGCGCAGTTTCGAGGACATGGTGAAACAGGGCGTCTTCCCCCCAGGGACGCCGCCCGAGGACTACGCCCACATCTTCAAGCAGCCCAGCGGACGGGCGGCCAACGCCGAAAATCTTCTCAACCTGGTCCCGGGTTACTATCATCGTCTTGCCGTAGGGAAAAAAAAGGACTGGATCAAGGTCTACGTCGACGGCGATTACGGATTCATCACTTCCGACAAGCTCGTCTATCCTGAGTACAGCGACGCCCTGCATTGCCGCGAGGTCGAACCGATCGAGGGCATCACGATCGTACGAGGATGGGACTTCGGCCTGACGCCGGCGTGTGTGCTCACCCAGGTTCTTCCCGACGGCCGCTGGCTGGCGTTCGACGAGCTGCAGGCGACATCGATGGGAATCGACCGGTTCTCCGACCAGGTCATCGAGCACTGCAGCCGCAGCTTTCACGGGCGGGCCACATTCGAGGATTACGGCGATCCCGCCGGCAACGCCCGCGTCCAGACCGACGAGCGGACCTGTTTCGATATCCTGCGGGCGAAGGGCATCGACATCCGCGGTGGCGAGCAGGACCCCACGATGCGCTGGGAATCGGTCAAGAAGCCGATGAACCGCTTGGTTGTCGGTGAGGTCCAGTTCATCCTGCATCCGCGCTGCAGGCGGCTCCGCAAGGGATTTCTCGGCGGCTACCACTTCCGCAGGCTGTCGACGTCCAGCGAGCGCTACAGCGATCGGGCCGAGAAAAATAGTTTCTCGCATCTCCAGGATGCGCTGCAGTACCCGGCGACGGTTCTGTTCGGTGGCGTCTTGACGGAGGCTCCAATAGATAGGAATGATATTCCGTCTGCGGAAGACAGCCAGGATTTCAGCGGCAGATCGTCCGTGACCGGGTATTGAAAGGAACTGTCAATGCCGGACGCCTGCGCCATCGTCGATCGCTGGATTTCGCTCGGCAAGCAATACGACGCCGCGATGGCGGAGGCATCGATCCAGCGCTGCGACTGCATGGTCCGTTACAAGGATGGTGGCCAGCTCCCAGCCTTCCGCAGGGGGAAGCAGTTCACCGATCCTGAGGGCGACGCGATTGTCACCCCCGACAGCTTCGAGGACATGCACTGGAGCAAGATCGCGGAGCTGCTGCGGCAGCGAAACGAGATTTACATCGGACACATCTTCAGATGACGCTGCGTTCCAACCATCTCGCGAGCGCGTGCGATCCGATCCTGTCGAACGTCGGACATTCGGAAACCACGATCGCGCTCGCTGACGGTCGATCGATGGATGTCTGCTTTCGGTTCCCGCCGAACATCGAGGAGATCGCTCGAGTCTTTCCGCAGGCCAAGGTGCTGGCGCCGGATCACTGTCCGATCTTCACGGTGGGCCGTTGCCTCTACAATCCGGGCCGCGGCGACATTCCGAAATGGCTGCTTGCCCATGAACTCGAGCACACCGCGCAGCAGGGCCAATCTCCCGACCAGTGGTGGAAGAAGTATCTTGCCGAGCCCACCTTTCGCTTCGACGCCGAGCTCGCCGCGCACCAGGCCGAATACAAGATGCTGCGGAAGCTCGAACGCAACCCGGACAAGCGCAGCGCCGAGGCCCAGGCCATCGCGCGCCGACTGTCGGGGCCGCTCTACAACAACATGGTCTCGTTCAGCGACGCTTTGCAGATGATCAGGCAATGAAGATCCAGCCAATTCCGTGGAAAAAGATGCTGTGGCCTGGTGTCCGGTCGCAGATCGAGCGCATGGCGGAAGAACAGTTGATTGCGCCATTTGAGAAGATCAACGTCAATATGGATGACCTGACGCCGGACGCGCTTTTGGTGTGCCTAACCTATCGGACCAGCAGGCTTGACACGGTCGACCGAGTGTTCTCGATACCCAAGGAGATCTGCGAAGCAAGCTATGACGCGAAAGCGAGCTATGTAGCGAGGCTGAATTGGACGCAGTGATGACCGAAGACGAGGCCCTGCAGGCGGACATCGATCGCATCGCGAAGCTACGCGGGCGGCCGGCTCCGAAGCTGCGCGCGGACACCGCCGAGAATGTCGCGCGCCGCATGGGCCAGCAGAGATTGCGAAGCCTGTTTGTCGGCGCCGGCGTCGAGCCAGAGGTCGTTCGCGGAGAAACGCTGATCTTCGATGTCCTGCCGCTGCGATCCCGCGCCTTCATCAGGGACTCGCCGGTTTTCATTTCTCCGGCGAAGTGGGCGGACCTCCTCCTCGAATACAGCGAGGACGCCCTGCTCGATCTCGTCAGCCAGTGCATCGCCATGCGCGGGCAGGAGCTCGTCAGGCGCCGCTACGGTCCGACGCACCCACAGGTCGAGGCGACGGACTTCACGATGAAGCGCTCAGCGCGCAACCCGAAAATTCAACGTGACTCGGACCGAGTCAGAATAGTAGCACGGAAGACGATGTGATGGCCGAGGCAATCCAAACGGCTTTCCAAGCGTGGCTCTCGAAGCGGACGCCAGCGGTACGCGAGCGCATCATCCGGCTAAATCCTGTTCTCCGGGATGGCGAGAGGATACGAGGATACCATCCGCACCGGCGCGCCGGCGATTACTATAGCCCCAGAATCAGCAAGGGACAGTTCATCCAGAAATATGGTCGTGAGGCGTGGGCGCAGCTGCCGTCTTGGGCGATCAATCACGACGGACATCGCAAGAACGTCAATTACGAATTTGAGCGCGATATGGTTTGGACGCTACCGAAAGATCATCCGATGCGGCGCGCTCGTCGGATAGGAAAAGGGAGAAACGCAGAATGGCTGATACCGGAGAAATGACGGAACTGAAATCGAGCGTGGTCAAAGCCTACAGCTACGACGAGAAGACGCGCGCTCTAAAAGTGAGATTCCCAAACGGCGACATCCACGAGTTTTCGGACGTCGGCATCGACAAGGTGCATACGCTCGCTGGTTCCGCTTCGCCGGGCCAGTTCTTCAATGAGCGCATCAAGGGCATCCACCAGGGCAAGAAAGTCTCATCGTGAAAAGGTGGTACACCTTTGGAGCGTTCGGAGACTGCGTAGTCGAACTTTCTTGGCGCGATGTCCTCGCGCTGCTCCGTGGAAAGGAACTGCAATGGGGATCAGAAGCGGTCTGCATCGGCAAGTCGAAACGGAAAAGCCTGTTCTCCGCGCCATCCCGAGAAGAACAACTCGGATGCGCTGGCCGGAGCCGGCGGTCGTCGCGGTCGGAGCGACCATCTGGATAGGATTGATCTGGCTGGCGTACGAGTTGTGGACTAAGTAAGTTGTGCCGCGGGGTAGCTCAAATGGTTAGAGCAGGTCGCTCATAACGTCCAGGCTGCGGGTTCGAATCCCGCCCCCGCTCCCGCTACTCGCCTCATCGGCGAGCGTTCGTCTGCCAAGCAGTCCTTCAAGGAGGGCTGAGGCCTATCGTAACAGACGGCCCTACGAACGCTCACCGCTGCGGCGGCTCGGGAAGCGAGCCCACGGAAGTCGGTAGGGAAAGTGCACTGGTAGAGACGGACCCGGATTGAGTTGGTGGCACTGCTCGCGAGGCATCCATCGTCGGCGCAAGCCTTCCCGGTAAGAGATATCGCCAATCCCTGTTCTGGTTGCGCCAGACTCGCAGCAAATTTCCCCCAAGGCTTCGGATAGGGTAAACGTCGCCTGAGTACCGAGGCGATTCCCATGGCCACCATCCAAACCTCTGTCGGCGACTCACCACTTCACGCCCTGATCCCGTCCGCCCTCGAGCATGACGAGAAGGAGGAGTTCGAGCACAAGCCCGATATCGTCGAGACCCCAGAGCATGACGGCGTCACCGACGAGGATTGGCTGAAAGAACAGATCTCGAACACCAACGTCGCCCGCGATCTCCACTCGGAAATCCTCGACCGCATCGGCGGCCTCGTCGTCGACGAGTACGATCTCGACAAGCGCTCCCGCTCCGATTGGGAGGACAAAGCCGAGCGCGCGATGGCCTACGTCATGCAGGACGCCGAGCCCAAACAGTATCCGTTCCCCGGCGCCTCGAATGTGATCTGGCCTCTCCTCACCACCGCGGCGCTGCAATTCGGTGCCCGAGCCTATCCAGCGATCGTCCGCGGCCAGCGCGTCGTTAAAGGTGTGGTCTGGGGCTCCGATCGTGGCACGCCAGCGACGCAGGACGGCCGCCAAGGTGGTCCGCCGAAGCTGGGGCCGGACGGTCAACCGGTCTGGAAAATAGCACCAGGCGAAAAGCGCGCCCGCGCCGAGCGCATCGGCGAGCACATGAGCTGGCAGCTTCTCGAGCAGATGAAGGAATGGGAACCGCAACTCGATCGGCTCCTCCACCAGATGCCGGTCGTCGGCGGCGCCATCAAGAAGACGTACAGGGATCCGGCAGCGGACCGCAGCTATTCTGTTTTCGTCAGCCTGCTCGATGTGGTCTGGGACTACAACGCGGCCAGCTTCGAGACGTCGGCTCGGCAAACCGAGATCCTTTCGAGCTACCCGCACGAGATCGAAGAATTCGAGCGGGCCGACGAAATGTATTTGCCGCAGATCTACGGCGAGCCAGGCGCCGGCGAAGGATCACCGGAGAAGAACCAGCCCGGCGACAGCGACGGCCGCCATGTCTTTCTGGAACAGCACCGCCGCTACGATCTCGATGGCGACGGCTACGCGGAGCCATGGATCATCACGGTGCATCAGCGCTCCGCGAAGGTCGTCCGCATCGTCGCCGATTTCGACGAGGACGGAATCAAGGCCGACGACGATGGCAACATCAAGCGCGTCGAGAAGGTCGAGCAATACACGATGATCCCGTTCCTGCCGAACATTGACGGCGGCAGCTATCCCATGGGATTCGGGCATCTCTTGAAGCCTCTCAACGAGGCCATCAATTCGACGCTGAACCAAATGTTCGACGCCGGACACCTGCAGAACGCCGGCGGCGGCTTCATCTCGAACCAGCTCAGCATCAAATCCGGGGTCGTGCAGTGGAACGTCGGCCGCTACAGCCGGGTCGACACCCGCGGCCGCGATATCCGCGAATCGATCTACACGATGCAATGGCCCGGTGCTTCTCCGGTTCTGTTTCAGCTCCTCGGGCTCTTGATGACGTCGGCCAAGGAGCTCTCCTCGACGCAGGACGTCCTGACCGGCGACGCCGGTCTCGCCAATGCACCGCCGACCACTTTGATGGCGCTCGTCGAGCAAGGCATGCGGGTCTACACCGCGATCCACAAGCGCGTCTTCCGCGCGTTGAAACAGGAATTCGCCAAGCTCTATCGGCTGAACCGGCTCTACCTCAAAGGGCCGCAGGGCTATCAGTTCGGCGAGGAATGGCGCGAAACCGAACCCGAGGACTACCGACTCGGCGGCGGTGTCGAGCCAGCCGGCGATCCCAGCATGGTCACCGACATGCAGAAGCTGTCGCGCGCCATGGTTGCCGTCGGTGTCGCCAAGGACGATCCCACCGTCAACAGGCAGGAAGTCAACACCCGCCTGTTCGAAGCGGCGGGCATGGAGAGAATCCAGGATCTATTCTTGCCACCGGACCCCATGGCGGCGCAGCTCAAACAGCTTGCGTTCCAGAAGGAGACCGCCGAAATGGCGCGGACCCGTGCCGGCGAACAGAAGGATTCCGCGCAGGCCGTCTTTTTCCTGGCCCAAGCCCGCACGCTGGTAAGCCAGCCGCAGCTCGATCATATCGACAGGAATATCGAAGTGATGCGGTTGCATCTCGAAGCCGTGAATGCAGAGATCCACGCCGCCGATGTCGCATCAAGGGCCCACAACGATGCCAGAGCAAATGAAATCCAGCACGCCGCGCACCGAGCTCGTCAACAAACTGAATCTGGGGGAGGAGCCCCTGGGGGAGCACGCGAAATTTCTCCTGGAGCTGAGCCCGGATCAGTTCCAGGAATGGCGGCACCACCCGGTAACGCGGGCCTTTCTTCTCCTCCTCAAGGACAGGAGCCTGAATTACCACAGAATGGCGCTTGACGATTGGGCGAACGACGTCCGAGACGTCGAGGGCGAAGATCCGCAGGCTTTGCGGTCGAGGGCTTTGCGGGGCCGGGTCGCTGAATTGGAAAGTTTGCGCGAATTAACGATACCTGATATCCGTCGATTCTACGGTCAGGAAGACGAAGCCAGCAACGAAGGCAACTAGGTGAAAGCTCTCATCAAGGGCATCCATGCCGAGTTCATCCCGGCACAGTGGGATGGCAAAGAGACACACGGTATCAAAGTCATCGGAAAAGCCGTCCTCGTTCTGATGGATGAATGCTCCGAGAAAACCAGCGGCCACGTCATCCTACCGGCCGATCAGGTCGAGGCGCTGAGCGCCGGCGCCGAGTCCGGTGTTCTCATCGCCGTTCCGCCAGGGGCCTTCCTTCTCAACGAAGACATGACGCCGTGGGCTGGCGATAGGCCGGAGCCCGGCGATCGCGTCTACATCGCGAAGTATTCAGGCCAGCAGGTTCGCGGCAAAGATGGCCGCATGTACAGGCTCATGGATTACGGCTGCATCGGTGCCGTCTACGACCACATCGATATCTCCAAGCCAATCGACTACTCAAAACCCGTCGCCGAAAGCAAACAGTCACCGAGCGCAAAGAAGGGATTATCAAATGGGATCAGCGAGCAGCCTCGAGCCGGGTGACACGGGATACGATCCCGATGTCGGAGAGGCCGGAATCCCTTCCCGCGTTGATGGCGCGGCGCCGGGTGAAGACCCCCGCAGCTACGATGAATTGTCGGACGCCGAATGCGAGCGTCTGGCTGCACCGCAGGGCTGGAAACCACTCGCGGTCTACAATGGTCGCCCCGGCGGCTGGTCAAATGCCAGGGATTTTCTGAAACGCGCCGATGCCGAGATGCCGATTCTTCGCGCCCAGAACCGGCGCATGACGGAAAGGCTCGCCAACTACGACAACGAATTTGCGTCGCTACGCCAAACCGTCGGCGCCCAGGCCAACACGATCGCGGAGCAAACCCAGATTCTCCACGAACTGCGCGAATTTTCGAGGAACGCCAGCGAGGAAGGCTACAAGCGTGCCCGCGCTGAGCTCGAGGCCAAGCAGGATGAAGCCGCGTCAAATGCCGATCAGACAGTCGTTCGGCAGACCCGCGAGCAGATCAGGGCGCTCGATGATTCCCGAGCCTCTGCGGCACCCCCGCGCGCTCCGGCACGCGCGGAACCCGGGAGAGATCGGCAGCCGCCGCCTCCGCCAGGAGATCCGGAAGTCCAGCGCGCCTTCGCCGCCCTGAAACTCCGGGAACCCTGGATCGGCCACGACGCCGTTCTGACAAGGGCCCTTATCGACACCGACGCCGAGAACGTGAATGTCTATCCGAACATGCCGGTCGCGGAGCGCTTCGATATTTCCGTCGCTTCGGTGAAGGAGCATTTCCCCCAATACTTCCCAGCCGCGCGCCGCGGCACCGGCGACGAGGAGATCGAATTGGCCGAACGTCGAGAACCTGCTCCGCCGGCGAGACCTGGCAGCCGTCCAGCCCAGCAGCTGAGGCGCCAGCAAGTTGCATCTCCGGACACCATCGCGAGCATCGCGGACGCCGACGATCGCGCCCAGGCCCGCGCCGCCTTCGAGCGCTACAAGCGCCAATTCTCGGATTACACAGAGAAGGAATACATGGCGGTTTACAACAATCCCAAGATCGATGAGCGTCAACTCAGGCAGGAGGCCCGCAAGCGTGCCCAATAAGTCCGAACTCGAGCAGTTGACCGCGGCAGCCGGCGCGCCGCCGCCCCACGAAACGGAAGCGCAAGCCAAGATGCGCCTGGCCGAAAAACGCGCCATCCTTGCGCGCGCGCAAACGAAAGCTGGCGCGCTTGATGCCGGTGATGGCGTGACCGCGGATGCCGAACTGCATCCCACAGTCGCGCTTGCCGAGGAGGTCGATCTTGCCTCCGAAGTGCAGAGGATCAGGACGGCTCGGGTGCAGTGGGGCGCCGGTCTCCAGCAGAAGCTTGCATTACCGATTCGGCGGGGCTACCATCGTCATTGGTTCAATGATTCTGGTAACCGCATCGAAGACGCAAAGTCTTCGGGCTGGGCCTCAATCAAAGGATCGGACGGCAAGCCAATAGAGCGAGTCGTCGGCACGGCGAGAAGCGGACAGCCACTCAAAGCTTTCGCCATGGAGTTGCCGGAGGTTCTCTGGCTCGAAGATTTGGACGCGAAGAACAAAATCGCGGAAGACCAGATCGAGCAAGTCAGGACGAAACCTTTCAGAGCGCCGCCAGGCGCAGCGCAGAAATCCGACGCCGGAAAATTCTACAGCGTAGATGATGCGGCGGGCCCCATTGGGGTGCGTATCGGTTCACGGACCTGACGAACACTTAGCCACCAAGACAGCAAGCCAGAATTGACGCCGGAGCCCAGAGCTCCGTTCGGACGTGGTTTTGCAATCTCTTGGAGGGCTAGTCGTGGGAAATGCAAACGCACCTTTCGGGCTTCGTCCGATCTCGCAAAATGGTGGTTATTACGCCGGAGCAATGATGCTCTGCAGCGTGCCGTCCAGCCAGACCGGCAACATCTTCCTCGGTGACCCCGTCGTAGCCCTTGGCGGCTGCGATGCTTACGGATGTCCCGTGGTTGGCATCGCTTCGGCGGGCGGCGGCGATGCGATCTTGGGTTCCATGATCGGGATCTCGAACGGCCCCGCCAATGGTGACGCCAACGCCTCTTTCACCGTCACCCGCGATCTGCCGGTTTACCGCCAGGCATCGATCGCAAACTACATCGTGATTTCGCAGGATCCGAACTTCCTGTTCGCGATCCAAGAGGATTCAGTGGGCGGCGCGATCGCGGCCGGCACCGCGGGCTTCGCCAATGGGCTTCTGGTCTCCGGTGCCGGTTCCACGGTCACCGGCTATTCCGGCTGGATGCTGCAGAGCTCCTCGGTCTCGAGCTCGGCGAACACCACCTATCAGCTCAAAATTCTCGGTCTTGTCCGCGGCCCCGACAATGCGATCGGCCAGTACGCGAAGTGGATCGTGCGGCTCAACAACGGCCAGCTCTGGTCGAACACCGGCGTCTAAGACGAGGCGTTCGGCGAATAAGCAAGGGGAGAAACTTCGATGGGTCTCGCAACGGTTGGCGGCGTCATCACTACAGGCGCACACCCAAAAGCACTCTGGCCTGGGATCAAGACCTGGTGGGGCCGTCAGTACGACGAGCACGACCCGGAATATCCCGATTTCTTCGACGTCGAGACGTCCGAAAAGGCGTACGAGGAAGACGTCGAGATCTCCGGCTTCGGTGTCCTCCGCGAGAAGGATCAGGGGCAAGCCCTAAACTATGACGCGGAAGCGCAAGGCGCCGTCACCCGCTACACGCATGTTGCCTACGCCGGCGGCTACATCGTCACGTTCGAGGAACTCCGAGACGACCTCTACGAGATCGTTTCGAAGCGCCGCGCCGCGATGCTGGCCTTTGCCGGCCGCCAGACCGAGGAGCTCGTCGGCGCCTCAGTCTTCAACAACGCCTACAATTCCTCGTTCACCGGTGGCGACGGCACCAACATGATCGCCTCGAATCATCCCACCCTCGCCGGGAACCAGTCCAATCTGCTGACGACGTCGGCGGACCTCTCGGAGCTCGCGATCGAGGACTTGGGCGTCCAGATCATGCAGGCCACCGATTACCGCGGCAACAAGATCGCGCTGATCCCGAAATGCCTGGGGATCTCTCCGACGCAGTGGTTCGACGCCAACCGCATCCTTCATTCGGTGCTCCAGAACGACACGTCGAACAACGCGATCAATGTCATCAAGGCCACCGGGATGTTCCCCGAAGGCATCCGGATGAACCACTATTTCACGTCCTCGACGGCGTGGCTGATCCGCACCAACGCGCCTTACGGAACCCGCTTCCTGTGGCGCGACAAGCCTATCTTCGACACCGACAACGAGTTCGATACCAAGAACGCGAAGGCCGCTCAGTACATGCGCTTCTGCGCGGGCTGGACGGACTGGCGCGGCTGGTTCGGAACCCCCGGCGTCTAAGACCACCTCGCCCGACATCCCAGACCGATTGCGGGCCGGTCGCTTCAAGGAGTAAAGCCGATGCGCGCAGCGATGGCTCCAGAAATTCTGTACGCAGGCGGCACCGGATCTCCTGGGCGACAGACCAACATCTATCTGGCCCCGTCGATGGACACCGGCGGTCGCGGCCTTCTCGACAACCGCGTCGGCTACAATCAGACCCGCAAAGGCGCGATCGGTATCGGCATCGGGTCCTACCGCACGCTTCGGGCAAATCCGGCGACCAAAGCAGCCGCGAATATCGCTGCGCTTGCCCATGTGGTGAGTGGCACGCCGATGACGCTGGTCAGTACGACGGGCGCCGGCGTCAGCGTCCTCGCCACTGCCCTGACGGTATGGGGTTCCGGTAACATCGCCCCGGTGAACGCGCTCGCGCTCGACGGCGCGCCTGGACTCGTCAATTTTGGTGCCGCAAATCCGTCCGGGCTCTATCCGCTGAGCTGGTACGACTGGACGCTCTCTCTGGCACGCTGCGTTTCTGTCACCGGCGTCGCCGCTGGCTCCGGTGGCACCATCTTGGTGTCCGGCGCCGACCTCTACGGCTATCCGCAGACGCAGCTGATGACCCTCGCGGCCGGGGTCAACACGGTCAATTCGACCAAGGCATTCAAATTCATCTATTCGGTGGTCCCGCAGTTCACGGATGCCAACAACGTCTCGGTTGGAACCGCCGACATCTTCGGCTTCCCGATGCGCGCGGATAACATCGAGGATGTCACGATCTGGTGGGGCAGCGCCCTGCAGACGGCGAACACCGGATTCGTGGCGGCCGTCACGACGAGCCCGTCGACCAATCTGCTCGGCGATGTCCGCGGGACCTATGCCGTGCAGTCGGCGTCGGACGGCACGAAAATTCTTTCCTTCATGCAGCTTCCAGGGCTCGCGCGCAGCGTTACGAGCGTTGGCGTTTGGGGCGTCACTCCGGTTTGATTTTCGTCAGCAAAACAAACTTTTGAAAGCGGTACACGATGATCATTCTCTCCAATGTGAGTACCGGAGCATACGGGCCGTTTTTTCTTGACGGAGGCACTCTTATATTCGCAGGGGAAGGCAGCTCCACAGTCGCCAGCAACGGCGTGACGGGAACAATCTCTGATGAGAACGGCGTTTCTTATGATCTGCAATTTGGCATAGCTGGCGGCACAGGTGCGTTCTCTGGGACGGCGACGAGGTCAGCTCCACCGGGCGACTGGACGTTTACCGTTGAATCCGGAGTCACCGGGCTCAACCTGACTGTGCGGCACATCCCGGAATAGGAAAGTGGCAACAACCGTCACGAAGCAGGTACTCGAGAACGGGAGCCGAAACTATCGCGCGACCTACGTCATAAATTCGGACGGCTCTGCGCTCACTTCGTATCTTGCAGCCGACGGCTCCGCTGCCGGCGACATGGGCGTCATCATCGCCGGTGCGACCTATTATCCCCTCGCCCATCTCAAGATCTGGCGCGTCCGCCACGACCTGCCTCCGTCCCTAAATGTGCGCCTCACTTGGGAGGCGACGTCAGCGCAGGATGCGTGGGCTTTTTATGGTTTCGGCAAGCAGGACTGGACGCGCGATGGCGGTCTCTCGACGATCGGAATCGCTGGCGCCACCGGGAAACTGGACTTCAACATCGCGGCCGCCGCCGGCGTCAGCGGTTACGGATCGATCGAGCTCTGGCTGAAAAAGGATTTCCAGCAATGATCGGCGCCGACAGCGCAGCCCGTGCCGGAGCGGTGCATGTCTTCATCACTGATGAAGGCACCCATTCCGCGGAGCATTGGGCGATCGTGACGGCGCAGATGCTGGTGAGCGCGGGCCCGAACATCTCGCCAGGGCGGCTTGAGGCGCTCGGCAGACTTCGGGGGAAACTGGTCGGCACGCTCACCGAGGCATTCCAGTCCGTGAAGCCGACGAGCTCGCTCGACGAGATCGCATCGACGGCGCACGCGGCGACACAGCGCTTCGCCGACCATGCCAAAGGATCGCCGTGGGAAGTCGAATTCGGTCACGAAACCATCGCGGCCATGATGGAAGACGTCGTGCGGCGCAATCTTGCGACGCATGCCGACATCGGATTGAGGACGGAGTAAGCCATGGGCTCGACAACCACAGCCTTCCCCACATCGGAAAAGGCGGAGCTTCCACAGGGGCTCCACAATTTCACTACGACCACCGGAAACGTCTTCAAGTTTGCTCTCATCAAAGTGACGCCGACCGGTGTCTACGGCGCCGCGTCGACGAATTATTCCAACATCACCGGCAACTCCGATGAAGTGACGGGTACAGGATATTCGGCCGGCGGCTTTGCATGGACGGCCGCGCAGAACACGACGCCGGCATCGTCTGGCACGCAAGCGTTCTGGAGCTGGTCCGTCAACCCGTCATGGACGGCCGCCACGTTCGCGACCCAGGGCGGCATGGCCTACAATTCGACGAACGGGAACCGCGCTGTCTATGTCGGGGATTTCGGCGGCACGCAGTCCGTTTCGGCTGGAACATTTACGCTGGTGTTGCCAGCAAACGGGGCCGGCACGAGCATCTTGCAGGCCAATTAAAAGCGGCTACGGCCGCCGCGGGCGGAGGCCGCGCCGATGGCTAATTACTACGTTTCGTCAGTCGCCTATACCGCTGTCCCGATTTGGACGGCGCTTGCCACTTTGGCGGTGGGCGCTTTTCGCCGGCAGGTGTCTCCGACCATCGGCAACGAGCGTGTCTTCAAGGTCACGGCAATCACCACCGGAATCACTGGCGCGAGCGAACCGGCGTGGAATCTCACCTATGGCACGACCACAACTGACGCGGGCGTCACCTGGACGTGTCGTGGCGGGCAGGAAGCAGATCAATCGGCTGGCAACTGGACAGCGCCGATGGCAAGGATGTCGCAACTTCCCGGCAACACCAACGCGCAGACCAGCCACCCCATCGTTGCAGGCGATACGGTGTTTCTTTCCAGCGACCATGCGGAGACACAGACGGGTGTCTATACGGCTGGAACATCTACCTTTTCTATTACGATGCTCTCCGTCAGTAGAACCGGAGCAACACTTCCTCCAACTTCGACCGATCTGTTGCGAGGGGCGTCCGTCACTACGACATCTACGTCAGGCAATCAAAACCTGTCTTGGGCCGACGCCTATGTGTGGGGCGTCGACTTCTTTGCCGCCACGTTGCTGCTCCACTCCAGCAACGGTAACGGGACAACTGAGTTAGACAACTGCTCTAGCCAGACTACCGGCAGCGGCGGCAGCTACGCCATCTATGTGGGCAATTCTGGCACTTCCTTGACGCGGTGGAAAAACTCGTTTGTAAAATTCAGCAACGCGGCGGGGCAAATCATTTTACCCGGAAACACCCCGTTTGAATGGATCGACACTAACCCTGCCGGGTCGAAGGTAAGCGCCTTTCAGGGGACTGTGCCGACAGTTGCGATAAGAACCGGCGCTAGAAATGTTGCGCGGCTGCTATTTGAGGGATTGGACCTGTCGTCGCTGACAGGGACGATTTTCTCGCCCAGCAATAACCCCGGCATGAACGACGTGCGGTTCCGCGACTGCAAAATTAATAATTCCGTAACTCTGTGGCCACAAGGCCCCACCGTCCAAGCAGTGACGCCCAATGCCCAGATCATGTTCGACAACTGCGATGATAGCACCAACGACCGCAACTATCGCATGGCGCGCGCAACGCCCGGGGGATTACTCCAGACCTCGACGGCGCTGGTCAGGGCAGGGGGCAACACGGACGGCACCACACTGTTCTCATGGCAGATGATAAACAACAATAACCAACTCCCGACAATTTTGGCGCTCGGTAATCCGATCCAGTTTCAAGAAATCGCCCAACGCTATAACACAACAGGCTCGTCCAAGACTGCCACACTCTACGGCATCAGTTCCTTCTCCGCGATCCCGACCAACGCGAATATGTGGATCGACGTGCAGTATCTCGGTTCGTCGGCTTCGCCCATTGCTTCCGGGGTATCAAGTCGCGTGGCTGATGCGCTCGCCGCTCCAGCCAATCTCACAGCGGATACGTCAAGCTGGAATGGGAATGTCTCGGCCCGGCAGAATTCGTTCGCCTATTCGGTCGGGGCACTCATGTCTGTGGCCGACAACGCTGCCGGCTGCACCTTCATCTGCACGGCATCCTCTGGAAATTCTGCTTCAAGCGAACCTGCCGGGTACGCTGCATGCGTGGATGGCGGAACGGTTACCGACGGAAGTTGCACATTCATGGCGATGTGGCGCTGGAAGATCGTCAGCCCGAGTTTCACGCCTCAAGTGGCTGGCACGATCAAGGTCATCCCGCGGACTCGCCTGATCGCCAGCATGAGTGCGACGGCGAATCTGCTCGTCATCGACCCGCAATTTGTTCTGACGTGAACCGATGGCGTCATCCTATCTCAGCGCTGGCGGCGAATATGTAGTCAGCAGCGGCCGTACCTATCTCGGGGCCGACGGCGAATACACGATCGACCTTCCAGGCAATGTGAACGTGAATCTGACCGGCGCAGCCGAGACGATGGCGACGGCCGGCGCGACAGGGCAGAGCGGTGGCGCTCTCTCCGTGGCCGCAATGGCGGGAGCCGCCGCAGCTTTATCGCCCAGCATTTCCGTGACGCTCGCTCCGGCTTCAATGAGTGGCGCGGCGGCCGGTGTGAGCACGGCCGCGGGCCCTGGCCTCGGCACCGCGTCGATGAGTGGCGCAGCCGAACCTCTGGCGCCTAAAGTCAGCGTCAACCTTCTCGGCGTCGGAATGTCGTGCGTCGCGGCTGGAGTTGTCCAGCAGGCCGGCGCAAATCTTGGGCCCGCCTCGTTCACCGGGGCGGCTGCTGCGGTCGCGATCTCGATAGGCGTCCCGTTGGCACCAGCGATCTACCAGCCCGATGCCGCGCCGATTTTCTTCGGCCAGCTCGTACCGTTCCCGCTTTACCGCCTGATGTCGGACACCGGAGTCGCCATTGCCGCGGCAATCGACGACTCACCCATAGCCCTGATCGCGCAGCTCGAGCCATCCGGGCCGGCACCGCGCTCGGTGGAGGTTCTCCTTGTCGGCGTCGGTATGGCCTGCATGGCGTCCACGATTACGCCATCGCGAGATGTCAGCGTCAGGCTGACCGGTGTATCCGCTTCCTGCGCGGCAGCGCCGGTCATCGCGGCATGAGGCCGTCCGTGGTATTGAAGATTTGGCGAATCTGGCGAGGAGTTCGCCGATGAAGGGAGAACGGCATTGAACGTCAACAATTGGGGAATTTTCGTATGGATCGGCACCGGCTTCGATCTCATAGCGTACACCGCGCTGACGATGACGTTCACCAAACCGGACGGCACATTCCTCGTCGTGACCAATCCTGCGGTCTCGGTGTCAGGCATCGACGAGGAAACGACGGCGGGGCTTTTCCCGGCGAACACCTATGCGCAGTACATCACGCAGCCCGGCGACATCGACCAGGTCGGACAGTGGTCGGTGCGGCTCACCTATCAGGATGCCGATAAACTGCTGACGACAGACACGCCGGCGTTCTTCACGGTGGATCCGTAAGATGGGACCAAGCCTTTCGGTTCACGATCATGGATACCTGCGATTGGTTTATCCCAAATTGCAAAGCGATCATTTTTTGCGTTCCTGTTCGGTCACGCCAGGCGGCGCGAATGAGAAGAACAGCCTCGTCGCTCAGCTTTGCAGACTTATTCTCCTCGCCGCATTGCGGCCATGGAATGCCTTTGTGGCGCCCTTTGTTCACGCGATCCTGCTGGTTGACAAAATCGTCGCCAAGAAAAAGGTCAGAAGGATTGATGCAGGGTCGATTATCGCAGCGGTGCAGAACGTCCTTGCCGGGCGGGATGGCTCCCTCGTGGAGTATCCAAGAAACGCGGTGCGCAAGTTCCGTCTTTCCGTTGTAACGAAGCTGGGCATATCCGTCCTTGCGCGTTCTACCCTTCCACGGCCAACACTCGTTACGGTTTCCAATTTTCGCTTTCGAAAGAAGTCTCTGCAGATCGTCGGAGTTCGCCATGGGTAGAGTGCTCAAATTCAAAATGGGGTCATTTTATCGCGTTGACGATTTCACAGGATTCCCGACCAGAGCGGAAAATACAAGGGAGGTTTGGAACGGTGCCATCGTCGATCGAAAGCGGTGGGAATCTCGCCAGCCACAGGATCTCGTCAAAGGGCGCCCCGACAATCAGACCGTGCCGAAACCGCGGCCGCTGGCGCCGAACCAATTTGTCGGACCATTCAATGTGCCTCTCAACGGCAATGTCGGCATCGGTGCCATGTTCATTCCGTTGCAATCCGTTGCTGGGATCAGCGCGAATGATCCCGTCGGAATCATGATGGACAACGGCGAGCTGTTCTTCACCACGGTTTTCGGAGCACCTATTTCGACTGGCGTCACGATCGCGGAACCGATGCCGAACACCGCAGCCAGCGGGAACCTGTTCAACGACTACAAGCCGGAGCCGCATCTGGACGTCAACGCCATCGACAAGGAGCAACTCGGACCATGAGCGGCCCAGGCAACCTAGTCACCAGCGGCCAGACCGAACTCATCATCCCGGCGACGGATATCATCGCGCGCGCGCTGCGCGATCTCGCCGTGATCAATGACGAGGATAACCCGACAGCTGCGATGTACGCGGCTGGTTTGGGCAAGCTCTCGCTGATTCTCAAGCAGCTCGAGGCAACCGGTCTGCATGTCTGGACGGAGGAGGAGGCCATCCTCTTTCTACAACCGCTGCAGGCCCGCTATCTCCTCGGCGACGACGCCAACGGAGACCCGTCGACAGATCATTGCTGCGACGCCTATGCGTATTTCATGCTCTCGCTGTCCTCGAACTATGTGGCCGGCGCCACGGTCCTCTCCCTAGCCATTCCGACAACGACGACGCAGTTCACGAACCCAACAATCCCGATCGGCTTCCAAATCGGCGTCGTGCTCGATTCCGGCGCGATCTTCTGGACGACGGTGAAGGCATCGAGTTCGATAAGCGTCACGCTGAATGCCGGGCTGCCGTCGTCGGCATCGGCGCAGAATTTCGTTTTCGCCTATGAGACCAATATCACGCGGCCGCTCAAAGTGCCGGATGCGAGAACACTAACTTATCTCGGCCTCCTCGAGACGCCGTGGTCCTATATGTACTCCCGCCAGGAATACATGGACCTACCCAACAAGGCGAGCCCGGGAACCCCGACGCAGGGTGCCTACTTTCCGAAGATCCCGCAGGGGCAGATGTTCGTCTGGCCGGTGGCGCGCATCGCGGCGTGGGCGATCCGCTTCACTTGGTATCGATCGCTGCAGGTCTTCGTAAATCCGGACGACATCGCCGATCTCCCACAGGAGTGGTCGAACTGTCTGGAATGGGTACTCGCGCAGGAATTGGGGCCATCGTACTCGGTACCTGCCGCGCGCTGGCAGACCGTGTTGGCGATGGCGACGCAGAAGACAGAGACCATGCTGGATTGGGATCGCGAGAGTGAAGATATCCAGTTCGCCATCGGTTACGACCAAACGATGCGCTGATGGCAGAGGTCGTCTTCTGTACCGAGTCCTATCGCTCTCCGACGACACAGTTGAGCGCGATGCGGGCGGTGAACTGCTTTATCGAGATGGAGCCCAAGGGCGCCAAATCCCAATCCCCGCTGTTCGGAGCGCCGGGTCTTACGCAGTGGTGTACGCTGCCGGTCGGGCCAGTGCGCGGGCTCTGGAATTGGAACGGCGTTCTCTATGCCGTCGCCGGCCAGCGCCTTTTCCAGATCAATTCGGCCGGCGGCTATAAGACGGTCAGCTACGGCCAAGGTGAAGGTCTCGCTGGCAATCCGATCGGCGGAACCGGTCGCGTCTCAATGTCGGACAACGGCCAACAGCTCTGCATCGTCAACGGGCAAGCCGGCTGGATATTGAATAATGAGATCGTGAACACATCGCCGGGCTTGAGCGGAGTGTTCACGCAGATCGTCGATCCAAACTTCAATTCGGCGCGCACCGTTCTTTATTTCGATGGATACTTCGTCTTCGACCGCGCCGAAACCAATCAGTTTTTCATCTCGCCTCTGAACACCGGATTGCCGCCTTACGACGGACTGGCCTTTGCGAGCGCGGTGGCGAAGCCTGGGTTCCTGCTGGCGACGAAGGAAAACCTGCAGCTTCTTTTCCTGTTCTGCCAGAACCACATTGAGATGTGGTACGACGCCGGGACGCCTGATTTCCCGTTCCAGCGTTACGCCGGCGGCGTCATCGAGCGCGGCTGTGTCTCGTCGCAGGCGATCGTTAATCAGGACGACGCCATTTTCTTCCTCGGCACCGATCGCATCTTCTACCGCCTGCAGGGCAACACCGCGATCCGGATCTCGACCCACGCTATTGAAAACGAGTGGTCGACCTATGGCGATATCAGCGACGCCCATTGCTTTACCTACACGATCTCCGGACACAAGCACGTCGTCGTGACGTTTCCGTCGAAGCCGGCGACATGGGTGTTCGATATCTCGACTCGGCTCTGGCACGAGCGGGAGTCATGGGACGCCAACGACAATTCGCTGGGGCGCTGGCGGGCGAATTGCGCGGTCGAGATCTACGACAAGGTTTTGATCGGGGACGCCTTCACCGGCGATATCTCGATCCTGACGTGGAACCAGCCCACCGAACTCGGGAACACCGTGCGGTGGCTGGCGCATTCCACGACGATCTCCAACGACAGGATGCCGATGTTCATCAACCGGCTCGAGATGGACATGCAGGTTGGCTTCGGAGCTTCGAGCGGACAGGACAGCAAACCTGGCGTTTTGCTCCGTGTCTCGAAAGACGGCGGCATGACGTGGTCCCGCTATCAGACATTCCGATCGCTGGGGCAGATCGGAAAGTACGCCCAGAGGCTACGTTGGCTCTCGATGGGCCGCGCCTACCAGTGGACGTTTGAATTGCTGATTACTAGCGATGTACCGCGCACGCTCATTTCGACTCACCTAGACGCTGAAATGGGGATGTGATGTCGAGCCCTGGCGGCCCGGTCCCGCCTCCGATCGCCAATTTCCCGATTGTCGATTTGAAGACCGGCAACCCGACGGGGACGTTCCGCGAGTTCATTCAAAAGCTCTGGGCGGCAACGCAGGCGCCGGGCGGCGTCCTTGCGCAGATCGCCACGGTCTTTGGGATGCACGGCGACGGCACGCTTTCCGCGGCCGGGGTGCTTACCGTTCTGTCTTCGCAGACCAGAGCCTTCGTCGCATCCGCGTTCAGCGATACCACCAATGCCTCGAACATCCTGACGGGGACTCTGGCTCCGGCGCTCGTGGCCGACGAATCGCTGCCGCAGACCAAGCTGAGCGGCCTCGCCGATCCCGTGCTGGTCTCCGCTCTCCCGGCGCCGACGGCTGGTTTGCGGGCGTTTGTCTCGGACAGCACGGTTGCTGGCTCGGGCAATTTCGGCGCGATCGTGGCTGGAGGCGGCGCAAACGCTGTCCCGGTATGGGCCGACAACACACACTGGTGTATAGGTTGAGCAATCGAATCAGTGGAGTGGCGCCATGTCTCTCTGGCTACTTCTAATCATCTTGCTCGTGATCTTTTTCTGCGGCGGCTTTCGCGATTGGGGCGGCGGTCCGTTCTATGGCTTTGGCTACTACAGGGGCGGCGGCGGAATCGGCATTGTCGTCGTCATCTTGGTCGTTCTCCTGCTACTCGGCAGGATATGATCGACCAAGCCCTCGTCAGAGAGCTTTTCCATTACGATGAAGGAAGCGGCGTCGTCACTTGGCGCGTCTCTCCGGCCCATCGTGTCAAGGTCGGAGACGTTGCGGGCTGGCTCGGGGAAAACGGCTACTGGTACGTCTCCATCCGGAGCCGCAAGTTTCTTCTATCTCGCGTCATTTGGCTCTACATGACCGGCGCGTGGCCCGTCTCAAAAATTGACCATCAAGACGTCGACTCCACGAACAATCGCTGGCCGAACCTCCGCGAAGCGACTCACTCACAGAACGAGATGAACAAGGGCGCCAGAGGCGGTAAACGCACGAACAAGGCCGGCGTGAAGGGAGTTTACTTTCACAAAAACCGCTGGTGCGCTGAGATCAGGGCCGACGGAAAAAGGCACTATCTTGGCAGGCACTTGACCAAAGAGGCAGCCGCAGGCGCCTACCGCGCGGCAGCGCAGCGATTGCACGGCCAGTTCGCGCGCATCTAGCGCCGCTTTCGCATTTCCTCTGCCCGTGCTATCCCGTGACTCGCGGGCGAAGCCACAGCGCCCCTCGGCAGAGGAGTTGCTGTGAACATTCAGCCGATCGGCTTTGTCGATCCAACCATGATCGCCGCCACGCTCGCCCTCAGATACGGCGAGCATTTCGACGACGACACCCGCCGCCAGGACGCCCCTGGCTCGGCGCACAAGCGCACCAAAGTCATCCTGCTCCGCGGGCCCGAAAATCCTGGTCCGGAGAACTGGATGGAAGACGTCCCGCATATTCCGACGGACGTCTTCCGCGAGTGGACGGCAGCGCAGGACTTCATGGGCCGCATCGAGCGCTTGATGAACCATGCTTACGGCAACCGTGAGCTCTCTTTCGGCAAAATTATGATCGTCCGTCTCGAGCCTGGCGGCTGGGTGGATTGGCACCGCGACGAAGGCCCCTACGCAGAAGCGCACAACCGGTTTCACGTCTGCCTATCACCGTGCTGGGGTGCGTGGCTGTACAGCGGTGGCGAAGGCGCCACCATGACCGCTGGGAATGTTCTCGCCTTCAACAATCGTGCGCTGCATTCCGCGGCGAACTTCGGCGACATCCCGCGCGTGAACCTGATCTTCGATATTAAAAAGCCGGCGCTGCAATGATGATTCAGCGCGAATCGATCGCTGACGCCCGCCGGTCCGGATTGGAAGAACTCCAGCACGCCCATTGGCGCGAGGTCGCGGTCGATCAGAACGAGATTCCGTTGTCCGTGGACTGGAAGCGCTACGAGGAACTCGAGCAGAAGGGCCTTCTGTTCGCGCTCGGCATGCGCGATGGCTCCAAGCTCGTCGGCTACAATGCCTTCTACGTTGTGCCGCATCTGCACTATTCGACGACGATCTTCGCCTTCAACGATGTCATCTATGTCGCGCCGGAATATCGCGGGCTGGATGGCGTCCGTCTCATCCTCGAAGCGGAGCGCCAGCTCGCGGCGACCTGCAAGGCCGACAAGGTTGTCTATCATTCCAAGGACGATATCCAGTTTGCCGCTGGTGTGGACGGCAACGGCGCTGCCGACAGTCTCGACATGCTCGACAGGCTGTTGGAAGTCGAGGAGGAGTTCGGCATCGAATTGCCGGACGATATCGGTGGTGACGACCTGACGTTCGGCGGACTCCTTGTGCATCTTGGCTATTCGAAGATCGAATCGACCTACGGCAAACTGTTGAAGGGGGCACAGTGATGGCGATCTCTGTCCCTCTCGTTGCGGCTGGTGTCGGGGTAGCCGGCTCGATCGGCGGCGGCATGCTCGGTGCGCAAGGCGCGCAAAACGCTGCGAACACGCAAGCCCAGACCCAGATGAACATTTTCGACCAGACGCAGAAAAACCTGGCACCGTTCATCCAGCAGGGCGGCGCCGCGTTCTCGCAGCTCGGCGGCCTCCTCGGCTTCGGGCCTGGCGGCTTCAATTCGTCGACGTCTCAGAACGCGATGAACACCGTGCAGAACATGCCGGGTTATCAGTTCTCGATGAACCAGGGCATGAAGGCGACCGATGCCGCAGCGGCGGCGCGCGGGCTCAATATGTCCGGCGGCCAGGTCAAGGACGAGCAGCAGTTCGCGCAGGGCACCGCGCAGGGTGCATGGAACTCGTACATGGGGCAGCTCTCGACGGCTGCCGGCATGGGCGAGAGCGCTGCCGCTGGACAGGGCAATATCGGCGCGCAGACCGGCGCCAGCGTCGGCAGCAATCAGTTCTATGGCGGCCTCGCCGCAACCGGGCAAATGACGCAGGGCATCTACGGCGCGCTGAACAATTCGATCTACGGCTACGGGATGGGGATGCAGGGTGGCAACTACAGCCAAGGCATGCCTGGCTACAATGCGATCATGTCCGGACAGGGACCGGAAGGCATATCGATGTCCGACACAAGTGGCTTCGGCACAGATCAATATACGTCTGACGTGCGCTTGAAGACGGACATCCGCCGCGTCGGCAAAACCGACGAGGGGCACAATGTCTATACCTACCGCTTCAAGAGCGGGGGGCCGACGCAGATGGGCGTCATGGCCCAAGAGGTCGAACGCACGCGGCCAGATGCCGTGCGCACCATGCCGAGCGGGTACAAGGCGGTGAACTATTCCAGGCTGCGCTCCCCGATCAGCGATCTTCTCAAGGAGGCCGCGTGATGGCGTTCAAAATTCCAAAAGCTTCGATGTCGAAGATGTCGAAAATGCCTGCCGCTGGCATCAAGAGGAAGGCGCCGGTTCACACCATCGCGAGGCCAAGACTTCACCGGCAGGGATTGGCTGGGCAGGGGAAAAGCGCGTTCGGCACCCCGGGATCGAAGACCGCGTTCAGCGATCCGGAAGCCGGGACGCCAGCAATGGCCTTCCCGCCCGGTGGCGGCGGCATGCCAGGCGGTGGAGGCGGCGATCCTGGAGCAGGCGCGACGCCACCGATGGGTGGTGACCAAGGCGGCCCGCCGGAGCCCGGCGAAGCTGATGGCGGTCCTCCCGGCGCGCCTCCGGGCTAACGCTAGATGTCCTACGCCGGCCGCGGTGCCTATGGTCTGGGCCAGCTTCTCGATCCGGGAGGCGGGATGCAGGTCAATGCCGCAACCGATATCGGGAGCGTGATCGCGACCCAAAACGCGCAATCCGAACAGCAGGAAAACGCTCAGATCAGTCCGTACAAAGTCCAGGCTGCGAAAATGCAGAACGCCTTGGACACCACAACCTACAACGACTCCATGATCGCGCACGCCGCGAAGACGTCGACAGGCGATCCAGACCAATGGGACCAGAACTTTCGCGCCCTCGACGCGCAGGGTGTCCCAGGCGCCCGCCAATGGATCGGCCGCTACAGCCCGGCAGCAATGGACTCGATCGAGCGCGGCTACGATCCTGCGGGCCCCCTAGCGCGCGCGACGCGGCCCAGCATGGAATCGATGTCAGGAGGCCAGGGCACCGATTACGACAAGCTCTTTTCGCAGACGGCTCCCGAGCAGATCCCGCAGATCGCGGACAGGACCGGCCGGGCGATGGATCTCCTCGCCACGGTGAAGGACGCCCCGACGTGGGAAGCCGCGAAGGCACAGGCTGCCAAACTTGGCATCCCCACGCAGGGCATGGGTTCCTACAGCCCGCTCAAGACGCAGATGCTCTACCAGCACCTTCTCGGCATCCACGACTATCTGTCGAGCCGCACCGCCGATCAGGGCCTCGGTGTTCCGGCACCGAACGTCGCGAGCAAGACGCAGAATGTTGGCGACACCCTCTATTCTGTGAACGAGGACACCCCGAGCGGCGTCGCCGAGGCGACCCAGATCGCGCACGTCCCGGAATCGACATTCGTCGGGACCGACAAGGCTTCTGGGCGCCCCGTCTATCACGACACTCGTCCGGTCCCCGGGCAGCCGGCCGACACCATGGGCCCCTACGAGGTCAATGCGAAAGGCTCCCACGACACCACCTTCGATTCGAAAATGAAGGCGTGGACCACGGCTCATCCTGGCGATGATGATGGCGCGATGGCCTACGCCAATGGTCAAAAGCAGATGACGCCGCAGGAGATCACGAAGTCGGCCCTGACGTTGGCGACCGGAGACTATCGTTCCGCGATCGCTGCCGGCGAGCAGATTTCGGACCCGAACGCCTACGTCGAACAGCATCGCCGCCAGTACGAGCAGGACATCACCCAGAAGAACGCGCCGCAGTCCGCCGGCGGCAACGGCCAGCAGCGCCAACAGCAGTACGACCAGACCGCGACGCTCGCGAACGCAAGAATGCGGATCAAGCAGGGAGCTCCGCGCGCCGCCGTCATTGCGAAGATGAAGGCAGCCGGTCTCAGCACACAGGGGCTTTAAGTGGCCCAAGCTCTTGATTTCGCCGACCTGGTCCCATCGAGCCAGCAGGCGCCGGCCTCACAACAGACCCAGACGGCAACGCCTGACGTCGATCTGATCGGCGCCAATGGGCCGCCAGCCGAGGCGACGTCTACCGCGTCGGAGCCGGCCGAAGACCCATGGGTGACAGGCGCTCTCGGCATCGTCGATCATCTGGAACGCAGCGATGCCGCAGCAGCCGCGCAGTCCAGAAGAACCGGACAATCGATAACGGCCGATCAGGTGATCTCGCCGGCGGGCGCCATAGGCCGCTTTCAGGTCGAGCCCGGGACCGCGACGCAATACGGCTACGATCCGTCGAAGCTCGGGACTGCTGCATACAACCGGCAAGTCGCCGGCACCGTGCTCTCCGCGCTGCGCGATCGCTACACCGACGACCAAGGCAACACCGATTGGGGGCGCGTCCTCATCGGTTACAACGCTGGGCCCGGGGTGGCCGACAAGTGGGATGGCGACCCCACACATTTGCCCAAACAGACCCAGGACTATCTGCACCGCGGCGAGCAGTTCCTCGGGACGCCCGGGGCCTTCACCGGACAGAAGCCCGGGAACGCCATGGATTTCGCCGATCTCCTGCCTAGCAGCAACGCGCCGAATTTCGATACCTCGCACGCGAAGGGAATGGTGAAACCCGGGAACCTGGACCCGTGGAACAGGCCTGTCCTGCACAACCAAGACGGCAGTTATTCCACAACGAGCTCTATCTCGGTTGGAACCGACGCAGGCGAAGTGCTGATCCCCACGGTTATCGACGGCAAGCGCTACTCGAACAAAGACGCGATCGCCCACTTCCAGAGCACCGGCGAAAACTTCGGCACCTTCAAAACGCCGGATGCCGCCGACACTTTCGCAACGGCGCTGCACAACGCGCAGGCGTCGCAATACGATTCCCATGGGAACCTGCTTCCTAAGAGCAACGCCCTCGATTTTGCCGACCTCGTTCCGAAATCGAATTTGCCCAAACCTACCCAGCCCGAAGACAGCTTCATGGGGGCGCTCGCGCACGCCGCGACGAACGCATGGCCATCGTTCCAGGCGGAATGGGGTTCCATGGTGCAGAGCGGTGCCGAGAAGGCGCAAGGCTCGGCACCGTGGTGGATGCCGCTCACGAGCGGGGCGACCCCTGACGAAAAGGCGAAGCTCCAGAAGACGGCGCAATGGGCGTCCGATCTGCGCACCACCGCCGAGACCGAGATCAAGGCCAACCTGCCGAACGTGGCGCCGGGATCCGCGAAGGATATGGCCTATCAGGCGGCGACGGGCGTCATCCAGCTGATGCCGATCATCGCGGCATCCGCGGCGACGAAGGACCCCTTCCTTGCCGGCGCCCTCATCGGCGAGCAGTCCTACGCGCAGCAGTACGGCCAGAGCCGCGATCAGAGCCGGAATGCCGCGCAAGCCAACATGGACGCCACCTTCTCCGGGATCACGAACGGCGCGCTGTCCGCGCTGCCGCTCGGGATCATTATGAAGCCCGGGCAGACCTTCCTCGGGAAGATGATCAAAGGCGCCGCCTCGTTCGGTGCGATCTCCGTCATCGGGGAGGCCATGCAGATCGGCTACGACACCGGCATCCTCAACGAGAAGATGACCGTTGCGCAGGCCATGGATCGCGTCAAACAAGCCGGCATCACCGGCACCTTGCAGGGCGCCTTCCTCGCTGGGGGGCACGCTGGGCTCGAAATAGCGGTCAACCATCTGCGAGGGACGCCAGCAGCTGCGCACGAGGCCGCAGCTATTCCTGGAACCACCGTCGATGTGAACGGAAAGCGCGTCGAGCCGAAGCCGCTCAAGACGCCTGCGCCGGCCGCCGGCGTCCCGCCGACGACCGCCATCCACGAGTTTGCTGGTGAGCCTCAAGAAACCGCGCCGGTGCGACCGTTGACCGAGCAAGCGACTGCCGCAGAAGGCGGAAAACAAATTGTTTCACAGAATACAAAAGTTCCCGAGCCCGCTGAGCCGCAGACCGAAGCAGGCGCAGCGCTCGATGCGCAGTTCCCGAAAGTGCCTCGCGGCACGCGCGGCGAAGAAACCGAGCCGCAGGAGAACGTCCGCGCCGCGCTCAGCGAGAGCCACGTCCCGGAGGAGCGGCCATCGGGGCCGAAAATAAACGCGCACACCATCGATCAGGAGCACGACGACGAGATCACGCGCCTCGAGACCGAGGGTATCGTTTCCGCCAATAAGCCGAAGGGCGGCGTCCTCGTCGACTTCCACGATCTTGTCCCGACGCCCCGGGACCAGATCAGCCGCGGCAACATCGATCGCCGCGACGTCGCGCCAGACATCGCCGTAACCGCAACGGGCCGAAAGGTCCCGGTGCAGTACGCCGTTGTCGAGGCCGACCACCTGGTCCCGTCGCAGACGCCGGATGGCAACCCGAACCCGCTGTACCCGCAAGAGTTGCAGCCCCGCGATCGCAGCCGCATCACGTCAGCCGCCCAGATCTCGGACATCGCGCAAAACCTGAACCCGGCGCTCCTCGACAAAATCCCGATGGCGTCGCACGGCGCCCCTATCATATCGCCGGACGGCATCGTGGAGAGCGGCAATGGACGGACCCTCGCGGTGCAACAGGCCTACGGGAACGGCTTGGACACCGCGGAGGGCTACCGAGCCTATCTCAAGGCTCAAGGTTATCCGGTCGATGGGTTGCGGAAACCGATGCTGGTCCGCGTCCGCACCGGGGAGATGACGCCGGATGAGCGCCAGGCGTTCACCCGCGAGGCCAATCAATCCGGGACCATGGCGCTGTCCGCCACGGAGCGGGCCATGGGCGATGCTGCCGGCCTGCCGGATAGCGTTCTCCCCCTCTACCGGGGAGGAGAAGTCGAAAGCGCCGAGAACCGGCCTTTTGTCAGGGCCTTTATGAATGCCGTCGTCGATCCTGCCGACCACGGCGCCATGATCTCGCCTGACGGCACGCTGTCGCAGGACGCCATCCGGAGGGTCCGCGCCGCGCTTCTCGCCAAGGCGTACGGCGATGCCGACCTCGTCGCCAAGATCGTCGAGAGTGGCGACGAGAACATCCGCGCGATCGGTGGGGCGCTGACCGATGTCGCCGCGGATTGGGCGAAGATGCGCGCGGCGGCGCGCGGTGGCGAGATCCCGCCAGCGATGGATCAGACCACGAACCTGATCAATGCGGTCCGCATCGTGCGCCACGCCCGCGCCAACGACCGCAACGTCGCCGAATACGTCGGGCAGGGCGACATCTTCTCCGGCGAAAGCATCACGCCTGAAACCGAAGCCTTCCTGCAGCTCATGTTCCGCAACGAGGGCGACCGCTCAAAGGATTGGACGCGCCCCGTCGGAAGGGACAAACTGGCCGAGTCCCTGCGCTTCTATCTCGGGGAGGCGATCAGAGCAGGCAGCGGTGCCGATCTCCTCGGAGATGAAGCGCCGACACCACTGAGGATTTTGCAACTTGCCAAAGCGCGGCAGTACCCACCCATCGAAACCGGCCCCGGCCTTTTCACCCAAGGCCAGACTCGCCCTGGCGGCAACGCTGCAGAAGGTGGGCCAGCAGGAGCACGACCCCAAGGTGCGCCGGCAGCGGTTCCTCCAAGCGTTCCGGCTCCGCGGCCTGGCTCGCGCGCCCTCGGAGTAAACGGTTCCGGCGATCCAGTCTTCGAGGATGCCCGCGGGGTCCGCAGTTACGTCCGCAATGGGATCCGCGTCGAGGAACCAGTCGGGATAGTCCCGACGCAGGGCGGTCTCGCGATCGCCGTTCCGACAACCCACGATCCAGATTTTTCGCCCGTGGCGGCCGCAGCTCCGGCTCCGACGAATGCCGAAGTGGCGCCGCCCGCGCACCGCCTCGCCGATGCGATCGCTGCTCGCCTTCTCAACAATGCCGGCGAACCGTTCGCGGCAAAAGAACTCTACGAGATGGCAGAGGCCATTTACGGCGGCTCGCTCGCCAGCGGTGCGATCCCGCGTGAAGACCTCTACGACGCGCTCGAGCTTGGCGTGAACAAATACGTTGCCGGATTACCGCGCCAATTCGATCCAGCCACCGACAACGTAGACATGGCCGTCATCGCCGCGCAGCGTCTCGCCAATCTGAAAGACAGGCTGCCGACACAATCGATCCGTGCCGGAGAGAAGGAATCCAAGCAGCAGTATTCGACGCCGCCCGATTATTCCTTTGCCGCGACATGGGCGGCGAACCTTGATCCCAGCGATCGTGTCCTGGAGCCCAGCGCTGGCACCGGGAGCTTTGTCGTCGATGCCATGAACGCCGGCGTCGACAAGGTCTGGGTGAATGAGCTATCCGAGCGTCGCGCCGACATGCTGCGGACACTGGCGCCGGATGGCGTCTTCACGGAGAACGCCGAGCACATCGACGCGCTTCTTCCAACGGTCGATCCCACAGTTGTTCTGATGAACCCGCCGTTCTCGGTCTCGCCTGGCATGGAGGGGACCAGAGTCATCGAAGCAGGCTCCCGGCACGTCGAAGCCGCGCTGAACAAACTGCACGACGGCGGCCGCCTCATCGCGATCGTCGGCAAAGGCATGTCTCCAGACGCGCCGCGCTTCCGGGACTGGTGGAGGAAGATCGCGGCGCAATACGACATCCGCGCCAACATCGGCGTCGACGGTTCGATCTATCGGAAATACGGGACCACGTTCGACACGCGACTCCTTGTCATTGACAAGAACGCGCCGTCCGGACGGGCACCCGTGGTCGCGGAAGTTAAAACCGCGGCCGAAATCGTGGAGGCCCTGAAAGATGTCCGCTCCGATCGCAAACCAATCAGCACTGAGTTTGGAGGCGCGCCGGTGGGTCTTGGAGGCCCGCGCCCAGGCGCAGCCGCAGCTCCTCTACCTTCTCAGCCTGGCCCATTGGGGACTGGAGAAACAGGTCGTCCTGCACCGGGTGAAGGGAACCGGCCAGCATCAGGTGGACCTCGAGGAACAGGTGGGCCTCTTGCTGGTGGAGAAGGATCAAGACCGGGTGTACCGGTGGCTGCTCCAGAACCCGTCGGGCCCGGCGATGTCGGAGCAAATCAGCACGCTCCTGTCGGAGCTTCGCCAATGTCGCAATCCCCTGCAGGCGGCGGCGGCGGTGCTGGAGACGGTATCGTCCCGGATGGAAGCGGCGCACGCGACGACCCAGGAATAACGCCGGCGCCGGCGACGGTGCGCGCAGAACAAGTCGCCGCGTCGACGCCGACGCTTCACGATGCTCCGATCACCGATGCCATCTACGAGAACTACAAAGCGGTTTCTACGATAGATGGCGCCAAGGAACATCCAGGCGCGCTGGTGGAATCCGCGGCGATGGGATCCGTCGACGCCCCGCAGCTGGACTACAAGCCAAAAATTCCGGATGTGCTGATCAAAGAAGGCGCTTTGAGTGACGCGCAGCTTGAGGCCATCGCGCGCGCCGGCGCCTCGCACGAACAGATCCTCCCGGCGTCCGGCGATGATCCAGAACGCCGCCGCGGCTTTTTCATCGGTGACGGTACCGGCGTCGGCAAAGGCCGCGAAGTCGCCGGCATCATCCTCGACAACATGATGCAGGGCCGCACCAAGCACATCTGGGTGTCCGAGAACGGCGACCTTATCAATGACGCGCGCCGTGACTGGAAGGGCATGCGGCGCGATCCGAAAGAGATCGTCGGGCTCAATTCATTCAAGCCTGGCGATCCCATCAAGCATCCGCACGGCATCCTGTTCACGTCATACGATACGCTGAGATCGGCGGAAACGACGAAAGGTGCAGCGGTTCCGCAGTTCGATGAGACCGGCAGGCGGACCGACAACCGCGGCAAATCCCGCGTAGATCAGATCGTCGATTGGGCCGGCAAGGATTTCGGTGGCGTCATCGCTTTCGACGAGTCACACAATCTCGGCAATTCGGAAGACAGCAAGGGTTCCCGCGGAGTGAAGCAGGCCGCGGCGAAGGCTCTCGCCGGCGTCGAGTTGCAGCGCAAGCTACCCAACGCGCGAGTCGTTTACGTCTCGGCAACAGGCGCCACGGAAGTCAGCAACCTTTCCTATGCCGATCGCCTCGGACTCTGGGGCCGCGGCACCGCGTTTGCCGACAAAAAGGATTTCGTTTCCAAAATCGGCGCCGGCGGCGTCGCTGCGATGGAACTCGTTGCCCGCGATATGAAGGCGATGGGCCAATACACGGCCAGAAATCTTTCGTTCGATGGCGTCGACTACGATCGCCTCGAGCATCGTCTCGCACCGCCGCAGCGCGAGATCTACGACAAGCTCGCCGATGCCTGGCAGATCGTGCTCAAGAACTTCCACGCCGCGATGGCGGCCTCTGGAATCACGGAAGCCAAGCCTGACGGCACCGTGAATAACAAGAACGCCCAGGCGAAGTCTGGGATCCTCTCGCAGTTCTGGAGCACGCATCAGAGATTCTTTAACCAGATCGTCACGGGGATGCAGATGCCGACGGTGCTCAAGGGCGTCGAGCGAGACATCGCGGAAGGACGCCAAGCCGTTTTGCAGCTCGTCAACACCAACGAAGCCTCGCAGACTCGCGCGCTGAACAAACTCGAGGACGATGCCGACCTCGAGGACTTGGACCTGTCGCCGCTTGATCAGCTCACGCAGATGGTCGACAAGCTCTACCCGACGCAGCGCTACGAAGACTACGTCGACGAGAGCGGCAACAAACGGTCGCGTCCGGTTGTCGATGGCGAAGGCAACCCGGTTCACGATCCACGCCTCCTCGCGGCAAAGGAAAGGCTGCTGACAGAATTGGGCGCCCTCAAGGTCCCAGATGGGCCGCTCGAGATGCTGCTCAATCATTTTGGTGTCGATCAGGTTGCGGAGATCACCGGCCGGAAGCAGCGCGTCGTCAACAAACTCGATGACAACGGCCAGATGAAGAAGACGGTCGAGAAGCGTTCCGCGGCTGACAACATTACAGACGCCTCGCTATTCCAAGAAGGCAAGAAACCGATCCTGGTCTTCTCCCAAAAAGGCGGCACCGGTCGCAGCTACCACGCAGACGTCAATTCAGCGAGCGCAGACGCCCGCCGATCGCATTATCTCGTGCAAGGTGGATGGCGTGCCGACAAGGCGGTGCAGGGCTTCGGACGGACGCACCGAACAAACCAGGCTTCCGCGCCGATCTTTCACTTGGTCACCACCGACATCGAAGGCCAGAAGCGGTTCATCTCCTCGATCGCGCGCCGGCTCGCACAGCTCGGAGCCCTCACCAAAGGCGAGCGCCGCACCGGCGATCAGGGCTTGTTCGGGATGCGGGACAATTTGGAGTCCTCGGAGGCGACCCGCGCGCTGACGCAGCTTTATCACGACTCCGCTGCTGGTTCGATCGACGGCGTCGGCATCCACGATCTCGAGGACCAGATGGGTCTCAAGCTCATCGATCCGTCAACCGGCACGCTGTTCCAGAAGCTTCCGCCGATCACGCAATTCCTCAACCGGCTGCTGTCGCTGCGCCTCGAGATGCAGAACAAGGTGTTCAATGCGTTCTCGCAGCGCATGGACGACGTCATCGATCGCTCCGCTGCTGCCGGCACGCTGGACACCGGCGTCGAAACCTACCGCGCCGACACCATCAACAAGATCTCCGACAACCTGGTTCACACCGACAAGACGACGGGAGCCACCACGCGCCATGCTCAGTTCGAGATCGGGCGCCGCAACAGGGTCACGGATTTCGATACCCTGTCCGCCGGCGGTTCCTATCTGACCAGGAACAAGCCGCCGATCGGTTTCATTCGCTCACTGCGCGGGAACAAGGTCTTCGCGCTTTCCGAAGCTACCGCACATACCGACGAGAACGGTGCCGTCATCGACCAGGTCCGGCTGGCGGATCCGACGAGCTATCAGTATCTCGACAAGGACAAGCTCTCCGACCCCCGCTATTGGCAGCCCGTGAAACCTGACGACGCCCGCGCCGATTGGGAAAAGCAGATCGCGACGACTCCGGAGTTCGACAAGTCGGAACTCCACATGATCACGGGAGCTGTGCTCCCGATCTGGGATCGGTTGACGGGCAGTCCCAAGGTCTACCGTCTGCAGACCGATGCTGGCGAGCGCTTGCTCGGCCGCGTCGTCCCGAACGATTCCATCAATGATGTTCTCGCGAAGCTGGGCGCCAAGGGCGTCGAGGTCCACGCGACACCGCAGGAGATCGGTGCCCGTGTCCTGTCCGGCGAGCAGGCCGAACTATCGAACGGCTGGAAGATCAAGCGCTCCACGGTTAGCGGTGAAGTCAGGCTCGAGCTGATCGGGCCCGACATGGCGTATTTGAAGCAGCTCGAGCAGGACGGCGTCTTTACGGAGCGCATCGATTGGAAAACGCGGTTCTTCATCCCGACCAACGAGGAGACCCGCGATGTGATCTCGCGGATCGTTGCCGATCGCCCGGTGACCAAACTGTTCAGGCCGTCGAAAGCGCAAGCTGCCTATCATGGGTCGCCGTACGACTTCGACAAGTTCAAAAACGAAGCCATCGGCTCCGGTGAGGGCGCGCAGGTTTACGGGCACGGCCACTATTTCGCCGGCAAGCGCGACGTCGGGGAATACTATCGCAAAATGCTCGCGCACAAAGCTGTGGACGCCAAATCCGCCGCGGACAGGCACGGCGTCCCGCTCATGTACGAAGCGGTTGGAGCCGCTTACGGGCGCGCGATGCGAGGAGAAGACCCGGACCGCGCTGCAAGGCAGATGCAATACCAGTTCCCGGAACTGCGGCCTGTCGACGTCGGAAAGATCGCGGATATGTTTCGCGATCTCCAAAGCTCCGCAAAGGGAAAACTCTATTCTGTCGATCTCTCTCCCAAGGACGATGAATGGCTCGACCACGATAAGCCACTTGCGGAGCAAAGTGCGAAGGTCAAGGAGGGCATAGCGAAACTCCAGGAGGCAGGCTTCACCTATGCTCCTGGCGAACGCGGAGAGGAGAGTTGGACTAGAGCCGGAGGTTCCACTGAGGGAATGTACGGACGTGATCTCTACGATCATCTCGCCAAGTTCAACGGCGGCAAAGCCAATGCGTCCGAGATTCTTCGCCGCGCCGGTATTTCTGGACTTCGCTATCACGATCAAATGAGTCGCCTCGCTGCTGCGCAAGCCGAGGCGCAGGCGCACGAGATAGAGCAAGGACTTCCGAGCTGGGAAAAGAAGATCGCGGACATCCGCGCCGACATCGAGCGCAACAAGGACAATTCACATCTGCTGCCTCGTTATTTCGAGGCGCGGAACGAGGAAATACAGGGCCATGAGAAGCATATCGCGGACCTGCGCGAAAGGCTGAAAGACGCAAAGGAAGCCGCCGCTGGCGCGACGCACAACTACGTCGTCTTCGATCCAGAGCACATCAAGATTCTGTCGAAGGAGCAGCGCGTCGCAGCCCAAGATTGGCAGGTCTCGACAGAGGCACTCAAGCGATGGTTCGGCAAAAGCAAGGTGGTCGACGACGCCGGCAATCCAAAGCCAGTGTACCACGGCACGATGGCCTCGTTTCCGGCGTTCGATAAGACATTCCGCGGAGCTGCCAGCGGTGCATCGGACGCACGACTAGGCTTTTTCTTCACTGACAGCCCTGAGACAGCCAACGTGTTTGCCCGGGACGCCCACGGAGAATTCCACGAAGGCGCCAACATCATGCCGGTGTACCTGCGGATCGAAAACCCGGCAGAAGTCGATTACGAAGGCGGTCTGTACGGAGAGGACGATCTACGAAAAGCGATCCGGGAGGCGAAAAGAACAGGTCACGATGGCCTTATCGTGCGCAATGTTGGCGAGTTGGGCTACAGCCAAGATGGGCCAGAGGTTTCGACTCACTACATCGCGTTTGATCCAAAGCAAATTAAGAGCGTATTGAACCGCGGCACGTTTGACGAAAAAACGGCGCGGTTGTCTGAACAGCGCGAAGCCACGTTCGGCAAGCGCATCGGCGCTAGGGATCTAGGTGGGAAAGAAGAACTTGCCCCGGACACGCTGGGCTATCGCACCGCGGAACTGACGCCTGCCGAGAAGGCGACGCATGACGCCGTCATGCAGCTTGCCCGCCGGCTCGTCCCGGGCGCCGAGACTCGCATGATGCGCGCGCTCGAGGCCATCGAGCCCGGCGACAGCCAGCAGCGCGGCAAGCGCATCCTTGGATCGAACTACGGACCGGCCTATCGCCGCATGATCGCGTGGTCGATGGAGTCTCCGGACGCCCACGGCACCATGAAGCACGAGGCCGTGCACTGGCTGCGGCAGGCCGGGCTGATCCGACCGGACGAATGGAAGGTGCTGGAACGTGCCGCGATCGATGGCGGCTGGCTGGACAAGCACAACATCGCCGCGCGCTACCCAGATCTGGACCGCGATGAGCGCATCGAGGAAGCCATCGCGGAGGAGTTTGGGGTCTGGAAGCGCCGTGACCGCAGCGTGCCAACCGGTGTCCATGCCGTCTTCCGGCGCATCGGCGAATTTCTGGCGCAAGTCGGCGACCACATGCGCCGCGTCTTCGGGGCCGACGCCACGGCGGACAACATTTTTTCCCGCATGAACTCCGGCGAGATGGGCGCCCGCACCCAAGCCGAGGTCCGCGATCAGATGCGATCGAAGGCACAGGCCGCGAAAGCACCGGAGAAGGAGCCGGATCCGGTGGCCCGCGGCATCTATGCTGCCGTCGATCGTGCCCTTGGCGCCCCGCTGCGTCGTGTCGGCGACAGGCTCTCCGAAACCCTCGATCGGATGCCGAGCAGCATCCACGACCTCGCCGACGCCGCGAAGATGGGTATGACACCCATGGCGGCCGGCGAGCCGAAGTATCGGGCGTGGGCAAAGGATTTCGCCAACGCGCTGCGCGCCAGCGCCGACGAGCACGATCGTGTCGACAAATATCTGCAGAAGAACTTCACGCCCGACGAGCAGCGCCAGATGTACGACGCCATGGACACCGAAGGCGTATCGAAACGCATGGGGCGTGCGATCCCGGAAGGCAAAGGGCTGGACTCGCTGGCGCCACGGCTGCGCGCCGTCACCGACGAGCTCGACAAGCGCAGGATCGAAACCGGGCGGCTCGCGCAAAAGTTCGGCATGTTGAAGCGCCAGATGGAGGACTACGTCCCCCGCATGGGCGTGATCTGGTTCGGCGGCCGTGCGACGCGCCCGCGCGGTGACGGCGGCGTCCGCTCCGAGATCGGGAAGAACCTGCGGACGACGACGCCGCAGCTGCTGCAGCGCAAATACACAGAGATCGAGAACACCGAGAAAGCGTTTCAGGCCCGCTTCGGCGAGGAAGCCGAGATCGTTCACAACATCCGCGCGCTCAATCTGGCGACGCGCAACCTGCAGCAAGCCATCGCTGGGCGGGCACTCATCGAAAAGCTCCGCGCGGATGGCGACGCCATGGGCAAAGCCACGGTGGTTGAAGGCGAGCGCGCCGATCCACAGCATTATTTCACGATCCCCGGACATCCCGCCTTCGAGCGCTGGAAGCCGGACTTTGTGAATGATGGCGCCAAGATAGTTCCGCGTCTCGACGATCAGGGCAACATCGTCTTCAAGGCGACGCCGCTCTGGGTGGCCAAGGAAGCCGAGGGACCGCTGCGCGCCGTGCTCAGCAAGGATCAGAGCCTTTGGCAGCGCGCCCTGCTGGCCCTCAAGGGCAAAACGATGTCGCTGATCATGTATTCGCCGGCGATCCACAACCAGGTGATCTGGGGCCGCGCCTTCCCCGCGGCGCCGATGCGGCTTCTGCTGCCGAAAATCTACAGGGGCGACGACGGCTGGCACTATGGGATCTGGCTGTACGTCGATGGCGCCGCGGCGCGCCGTGATGATGGTCTGCGGCAGCGCGCCATCAAAGCCGGCATGGATCCTATCGGGCGCCGCTACTTCAATCAGGACATCACCGCGATCGCGGAGGGTGCCGACAGCATCGAGCCTGGACGATCGTGGACAGCGCAAGCGTTGTCGGCCGTCCCTGGACTGTTCGATCCGCGTGCCGGTCTTGCGGTGCAGACCGCCGTCGATCGAGCCGGAGACTTTTGGCACAACACGCTGCTTTGGGACCGCGTTGCCGATCTCCAGATGGGTCTCTGGAAGATGATGAGCGAGAGTTTTGCCAACCACGGTCTGCCGCAGGGCGCCGCCGATCGCGTCGCTGCCCACTTCGCGAACCGCTATGCCGGCGCGCTGCCCATGGAGGCCATGGGCAAGGCCGCGCGCGCCTGGGCGAACTGGCTTCTGTTCTCGCGTTCCTTCACGCTGGGGAACCTTGCCGCGTTCAAAGATGCCGCGATCGGCGTGCCTCGCGATGTCCAGGCCCAGATCCAACGCGACTACGGTCCGAAGGCGCTCGATCTCGCGCAAGGCATGGCGAGGCGCAAGGCGATGTCCCTCATCATCGGTGACATCCTCGCCAGCAAGATCAGCCTCGTTATGGGGTCCATGGCGGTTGCGGCTGCGGTGTACGCCACGACCGGCGTCTGGAAATACCGCGGGCCAGATCAGAACGAGCCGGGGGAGGAAAACCGCGTCTTCGTCGGCCACGCCGCGGACGGCACCGCGATTTACGCACGGTTGCCCGTCGGCAAGACGGGTGAGGATCTGCAGGATTGGTCGACGCAACCCCGCAACGTGCTGCTGCGCAAGCTGTCTCCGCAGGCCCGCATCGCGCTCGCCGTGGCGTCCAACGATAAAGGCTTCGGCCGCAAACTGTTCGACGACAACGACAAGACGCTGGGCGGCAACTTCGACGCGCTGGTGAAGATCGCCGGCAAGATCGTGGACGCCTTCCTGCCGATCGGTGAATATGAATTCCTCAAAAACCTGATCACCGGGGAAGGCGACCGAACGGTCAACGCGGCCGGCGCCATCCTCCCGCTCACGACTGGCGTCACGATCTCCCACGGGGCTCCCGGCGGAGAAGCGCAGGGCGAATTCCTGCGGGCCCGCGACGAGAATCGGTTCCAAATCCAAGAGGCCATGCCGGCCATCCGCGCCCAGATCAAAAATGGCGATATCCAAGGCGCCCGTGCCGCGATGCACGCGCTCGGGATGCCGCCGCGGGAGCAGACCTTTTACATCCGGACGACGCTGAACCCTGGAATGGGAATGACGCCCTCTGAAAAGCGGCAGCTCCGCCAGTTCGGCGCCCCCGATGTCCAGCAGCGAGTCCGGCAAGACCTCGCGCATTAACGCATGCCGGTGTATGTTGTGAATCGGGGCGAAGCCACGGCGCCGTCGAAGCTCTTTCAGGGTGATCCAGATGGGTGCGGCACAACCGTGGTCGCGTTTTTACATGCCGCACGGCTATGTGCCGTCGTCGACCGGCGCTCCGGTTCCAGGCGCGAAGGCATATTTCTACGCCTCCGAGTCCACGACGCCGCTGACGACATACGCGGACGCCACGCTCTCGACGCCGAACAGCAATCCTGTCGAGGCCAGCCAGTACGGGATATTCCCCGACATCTTCCTGCAAAATCTCGAGTACCGCGTGCTGATCACGGACTCGCAGGGCAACCAAATCGACTTCGCGGATCCGGTCTCTCCGTTCATCCAGGCCCAGACAGAGATGCAGAATTGGGCCTCTCTCGAGTTCACCGCGGACGGTAACGGCGGCGTCATCCCAGCTGGCAAAACCGGAGACCAGTATTGCCCGGTGGCCCTCCAGGTCACATCGGCGGTCTGCATGGCGGACAAGGCCGGCGATCTCTCGATCGACGTCTGGGTGGCGCCGTTTGCTACGAACACGCCGCCCAACGTCAGCAATTCGATCACCGCCTCGACTCCGATCACGCTGTCGGCCTCGACATCGTCGATCGATGATTCTCTGCCTGGGTGGAGCAGTCTCATCCCGGCTGGGTCACAGGTCCGGTTCTATCTGCAAAGCCTCGATACGATCACTAGGTTCACCGCGCAGCTGAACTGCCAGCCGGTTCCGTAAGCCATGGGCTTTCTGACCAAGCCAGCCGTTCAGGGCTATTTCGCGCCAGGCAACACCGCAGTCGGGCCCAGCGGCTACATCGACCGGACCCGCGGGCGCGTCATCGGATTCTACAATTTCGACATTGACGCGGCATTTTTCGATTTCTTCGCCGGTACGAATCTTTCCACTCAGAACCTGAACACGCTCGGCGTCTTCACCGGCCTCGAGCAGACCGCAGTCATCGATAGTCCGGACGGCAAGATGTGGTGCTTCAATTCCACTGGACCTGTCCTCGAGATTTGCCGCATCGATCCTGCGGGCTCTCCGGCCTGGACGTTTGCGTCCCCGCCGTGGGGCAGCGGCAGCGTTCCGACAGGCATCGTCACGCCATACTCCCTTGCGTGGCTGCAGGTTGGAAACGGTGGCTGGATCGTGTCTGGAGAGCTAATTGGTGGTCATATCGACGTCCTGCAAGCCAGCCCAGGAACCATCGGATTTTGGGGACACCACTTCTTAGGGAGCACGACACTACAAGTCGGAATCTGCGCCGGGCCGCAAGGCGCAATGTCGTCAAAGGCGTATTGGGCCGGTGCCGAAGGCGTCCTTGGCAGCACCGTGATTCTGTCCACGGCTGCGCTTTACAATCCCGCGACGTGGCCGACGCCGAATGGCGGCATTACGAGCGCGGTCATCAAGACCTATGCACCAACGGATTTCGACGCAGCATGGGGCGCGATCACCGACTTTAACGGTCCGGCTTACGACAGCACCGACGGGAACGTCGTCGTCCAGGTCGTAGGTACGGGCGGCGGCAATCCATATTATATCGCGAAGCTCAATACGACGACCGGCGCCGTGATCTGGAAAGTGCCCGTGGCGAACAACGGCGGCTTCCGGGACGGCATCCAGTTCTCGCGGATTCAGAACGGGCGTTTTCTCTACTACGCCCAGGTGAGCACGGCCGGCGGCACGGTCTACGCCATCAACACCGGCGACGGTTCTTTTACCACGCAGGCGACTACCGGTCTGACCGGATTCTCGCAGCAGAGTTCCGACGACGTGCTCGGGTGCATCGTCGGACAGCCATCATGGGACGCTTCCGTCGGCAACCTATTGCTGCTCAACGCAACGCCGACTGCTGGCAACACGTTCGGCGCCGTCTACTTCATCGAGAGCGAGAACGAGGTCGTGCAGCTCTCGGCGATCTCCTACACGAGGATGTTCGGGGTGTGGCAACAATGATCTTCAATCGCGCGCAGCTCATCAGTGACCTCATCGTCGACGAGGGCGAGCGCCCCACGCTTTACGATGATGCCAACGGCAAAGCGATCTGGCCCGGGACGCACGTCGTCGGGAACCCGACAACGGCAATCGGCCATGCGCTGAACCGGACGCCGTGGACAGACTCGCAGATGCGCACGATCTGCGGCTGGGACGTCGACGACAAGACGCCGGCGCTCTATGCGAGATTCCCGTGGGCGTCCGGCCTGTCGGAACCGCGGCAGCGCGCCTTGGCAAACATGGCTTTCAACGAGGGCGTGGCCGGGCTCGCCGGCTTCACAACCTTCCTGTCGCTTCTGCAGTCCGGAAATTTTGATGACGCCGCGGACGATCTCGAGGGAACAGAGTGGGCGCGCCAAGTAGGCGAAAACCGCAAGAATCGAATAGTGTCACTGATACGAACCGGGTGAGCCACAAATGGACGACACTACAACCGCTGCCGGCCAGGCATTTCTGAGCGCCAGTCGCTCAGTCGTCATCGCCATAGGGATGTGCTTCGCCGCCTACGGTGTTGTCACCAAGAGCGAGGTCATTATTGCTGGCTCCGTCGTGCCACCTGTTCTCGCCGCGGTGTGGGGAGCCTACGTCGCATGGCAGAAGTGGCACGCCGCTCGCGCGGCTGTGATCAAGGCCGTCCAAGCGACGACTATAAATCTGACGGGGGCCATGCCTACGGTTCCGCAAGCGATTACGACGGTTGCGAGCGCGCCGTTCCGAGCCATCGTCAGCAGTTTGCCGTCGATCCCTAAAGATCTTATGCGGGCGCCTAGATAATGGCTGACTCACACGACGACCAGACGGAAACATTCAGCAGACGCTTCGTGAAGATGCTCGCGGAGTCCGACAACGAGATTTCGTTGCGGCAGCACCTTGAGTACAAGATCACCTGTCTCAAAAACGAGGTCGAGCTCAAATTCAAGAACGTCAACGACCGCGCCGACATGACTGAAGCGGCGCTCGAGCTTCAATCTGGCGCGAACAGGGATCACTTCGAAACCCTGAACCACGAGGCTGCCCGCATCTTGAAGGCGACCGAGATCACCGTGAGCCGCGATACCTGGGACGCCTTCCAGAAGGACTACTCTGATTGGAAGTCCAGGATCGAGCGCACGATGGCGGCGGCCCTCGGGAAAGACGAATTTAATACCTACAGGACCGAGACGAACCGCGCGCTCACGCTGCGCACCGGCCAGGGCCAGGGGGTCTATATGTCGTGGCAAACATTCCTCGCCATCTTCGGGCTGATCGGTTTGGCGCTCACCGCCTGGGGCGCCTTCAAATCGCCGAGTCAGCCCACCACTGTGCCGCTTCAATACGCGGTCCCAATGTCTCCAGGTGTGCCGTTCCCGGTCGCTCCGGCGTCGAGATGACTGGCGACGACTAGCGCAAATCGGCGAAAAGGCGCATGAGTCGGCCTCGATGCTTCGCATCGCCGCTCCTGCAGGGCGGAAAAGAGGAGGATCCTACCATGTTCAAAAGAATTTTGTTCGCCGGCTGCGCGGCATTGCTGCTCGCCGGCTGCTCCGCGCAACTCGGCCAGCAGGCCGATTTGACGATCAATAACTTTGCCAGCATCACCACGAACGACTTGCAGGCTGCGGACAAGAACGCGCTGGCTCAGGTGCCCCCGGATCTCGCTGCGTCTGCCTGCTACGAAGGAATGCAGCCGGTCGTCGCGTCCATTCAGGGCTCTCTGAACAACCAGGTTGGCACTCTTGGCGCTTCGCCGACGGGGGCCATCTTGGCGTTTCAGCTCGGCCGTGACGCCGTGAAAACCGGACTCGGTGCGCAAGGAAGCCTCGCGCCCTACCTCGACGCTTTCAACAAAAGCTGCGGTTGGCTGAAAGCAGATATTCAGAAGGATGTGGTCAAGGTCGGCATCAGCCTCGCACCCTTCGGCATCAAGCTACCGTTCGGACTTTGAATCGCACGCCCGACGATAGGGCAAAGCGCGTGGAACGGCGGCAAGAAACTCCCTCGGAGTTGAGCCGCCGTTCCCATTTTTGACGGGAGAGCGTCCATGAACCCTAAACTCCAACCCCTTATGGATCGCGCCTCGGTGGCGCTCAAAGCCGGTCTCGGTGGCGTGGTCAACGTGGCCCTCGGTCCTGACGGGCAAGTGCTCATTGGGGACGAGACTCCACCGTGCATCAGCTACAACCCACCAGGGTTTGCCGTGACAGCGAATTGCACGATTACGTTCCCAGGAGGCGTTGCCGCCGTTGAGAAATTCGAAGCCGCGAATGATTTTGGCAGGCTGGCGATGCTGGAGAACGGCGAAGTGCGCACCACCGGCGATCAGAGTCTCGCAATGAAGCTCGGCGGCATCCTCGCAGCGGCGGCTTGATGCTGACGGATATTGACCGCGCTGAGCTCTGCGCCGCGATCTATCAAGACCCTTCGCCCGTCACATGGGACAAGGAATACGAGTCCCCGCTCGGCCACGCCGCTCTCAAGCGCATCGACGGCATCAACCGGATCGTTCGCCGTGGCAGCAAGGACCCGATCGATTGGTATCGGGACTTCATCGCGCTTCCGCGAGAGTTCCCGCCGCTCGGCTGGGTGCATCCAGGCATCCTCGCCGGCGTGTTGTGGACCTTCAAGGAAATGGAGGCCGATCTCGGCTCCGACCCATACGAGCTTCTCGGCCACTCGCTTGGCGGCGGCGAGATCATCGGGCAGGCCGGGCTAATGATCGCCCGCGGCCATCCTCCGCAGCTCGTCGTGGCGTTCGAGCCTCCGCGCGTCGCATTTAGGAGCCTGTGCGACCACACGCGCACGCGCACCTATCGCAACCTCGATGATCCAGTGACCGAAGTTCCTGATCTCGAAATTCCGTTCGAGGGCCGTTATGTGCCGGAAATGGCATTTATCGGTCTCGCCGGGAAGCCATCCGTCTACGACACCAGCCCGTTGCGCGCGCACCACATCGGTTGCGTCATCGCCGGCTTGCGCGCGCTCACTCCGGTTGCGTAGGCTGCACGCGCTCTGTGGAATGCTCGTCGATCCAGTCCGCAGCCGCGAGCATTGCTTCAACGCGCTCCGTGTGCCGAAATCGCATTAGCGTCATGGACTTGCTGTAATCGTCGTTTGCGGCCGTCGCAGCGGCATCGCGTAGCCGCCTCGCCAGATCGCGCGCCTCGATCATCCTGTCTCTCCATGCGAGTGCGTCGTTGCGGGCTGATGATGCTCACGCTTGCATCGCTCGATCGCGTAACCGGCGCCAGCCATGAAGCAATCCTGCAAGAGGTTGGTGCTCAGTGTGCCATTCGTCATCCTGATAGCTTGCTGCACGACCGGATCGCTGCAATAGCGGTCGAATGCTTGCTCAGATAGATTTCGTTCTGTCATTTCCCACCTCCATGCGAGTGCGTAGTCATTGGCTCTTGCTCCGACAGATGAGATCGTATGGCCGACTAATCTCTCTGAGCGCAGAGTCGAGTCTGATTTCTATTGGCGCTACTCTTGTTCGTCCGCGAGCTGTGCGTAATCTGTTCCGCCACATTTGCGACAACCACGATATTGGTCCCACGTTTCTTGCTCCCATTCATGTTCGCAAGCGTCATACTTTGCCTGCCACTCGTCTGCACATCTTTGGCACACCGCAACCTCACCTAGCGACACTTTAAGTTCTTTCCGCACGCGAATATGGCAGAACTCACATTCGCTTAGCGGCATGTTGTGGACGTTGCTCACGCTTTCCCGTCATGCGAGTGCGGGGGAGCGGCGGCGGCGAGTGCATTCTTAGCGATACGCTCAACTGCTTGGATAGTTTCGTGGCGAGTTCCTTTCGACCACCCATGCTCGAAATTGTCAGACAGCAATTCAAGCGCCGCGCGCATCCCGCTCGCCTGCTCCGTGGCGCTGGCGGCTGTCGGAGAGAGGGCGTTTGCGGCAGCCAGAATGTCCGCGCGCAATTCCTTGGGCCAAATCCAATCGTTCGTTGCGTATCCACGCAGCCGTTCTGCCAGATCGTTCATGCCGCCCGCTTCTCCTCCGCATCTTGCTCACGGTGTTCCTTGGAGTGACACATGGCGCAAAGCCATTCCACTTCAAACGGCTTGGAGTAATCGTGGTGATGGCCGTGGATGCCTGTCACGCCGTCAACGCGAGGCGGGGGACTTTCTCCGCACCGTTCGCATCGTTCTGGGCGCACAATGTCACCGCGCTTAACAGCAAGATTCAATAACTGCTTGGCTCTTGCCTTCTCCGGGTAACGCTCTCTGTACGCCGCCGCATGACGCTTCTCGCGGTCCCTCGATTGCGGACGATTGGACTTTGCCCATTGGCACTTGTCGGCTCTCCAATCGTCGTTATCACGCTTGCGTTTTATGCGGTCGTTGTAACACACCTTGCACCGCGTATAGTAGCAATCTCGGTCGCATCGTTTGTAGAACTCCGATAGCGGCAACAATTTTCCGCAGTCCTTACATGCCTTGTGCGTCATGGCTTTAGCTCCCGGATTGCAGCGGCGATGATTTCACTCGCTATATCCTCGCCGCGTTCTTCGGACACGATCTCGGCATAGAACGAATCTCCCATGTCGAGGCCAGGTTGCTTCTTCCGTCGCGCCAGTTGCGCCTGACCTTTGTGAGCATCCGCCACCTTCGCGCATCGCTCTATCGTCTCACGCTCGATGGTCGTGAGGGCGGCGGCGGCTTCGCGGAGAAGATTGAGCAACATCCTCGCATTCGAGAAATGCAGCAGACCGTATTCGTCGTCGAACTTAGCGATGTTGTCGAGCGGTTCACGCGCCGCTTCCAGCTTTTTCACCAGATCAGTCATGCGTCTCATCCCTTCTCGATCTCGACACCCATGCGGGCGATGACTCCCATGATACTGGATGCGGCGCCGCGCTCCTGGCCTTCGTTGCGGTGCTCGCCATAGGCCGCTACCTGCATCTCGCTCGAGCAGCCATGCTGAACGAGCAGGCTCATGGCAATGCAGGCGTCGTGAAGGAAGGCTTCGAAATCGGTCCCGGTGTGGCGGGCATCGGCGAAGAACTCGAGCACTTCCGGTTTGATGACGACGCCGGCCTTGTCGCATTCCTGGCCGAATCCGATGTGATACTTCCGGCCGGCGTGGGCGAGCGCGATGACGGTATGTCCGCGCCTGGTTGGAAGCACGCGGCGGACGCTCATGTCCGGACGCGCTCGAATGCAATGCGGGTGACGGTCGAGTTCCAATCGCAATTCACGTGCGTGCCGCAGAAAAACTCTGCGAACCATGTTGGCGATTTCCCGAAGAAGCCCTCCTTGGCAACGTCGGCTGCGGTTATCGCACTCAGTCGTTCGCGGCGCACTCCCGTCACGCGGATGACCCCAAGCCGATCGAGCTTGTCGCCAGCTTTCAGACCTTGGCATTTGCGCACGGCGCACAGAAGATCGCCGACTTTCAGGAAGGTCCACCCAATGCGGCGCGTGACGGTCTTCGATCCGTCGAGGAATTGCTCGGTCGTGAGAGCGAAGGAGATGTTCCTCACAGGCCGAGTCCCGGCCGTTCCGACGCCTGCACGGATTGAAGCGTCGCGATGATCGCCTTGAGCCGCTCGATCTGCCGATCGGCGTCGCGCTGGCTCATGGTGCCGCGCGTGACCCACTGCGGATATTTGAACTGGCGCATGCGGAGCTCGCGATTTGCTTCGTAGATTTGGTCGGCGATGGGAACGGTCATCAAGCTGACCCGAGGAAAAGAACATCCGCAGCCCTGACTTGCCCTGGCGCCGGGAACTCGATGAACCCCAAGGTGCGCAGCTTACCGACGCCATCAACGAACGGTGAGCTCTTGATATTGCTGTACCCGGCATCGGCGGCGAGATCTTCGCGAGCGATCTTCTTGGGATGTATCGCAACCAGCTTTTCGAGGATGCGGCCAGTTGCGCCTCCAAGCATTGTGACGATTCGCCGCTGTATCTGTTCCGCGGTGCGCGGTTCTGGGCGCGCAGTGACACGGCGGCCGGCATCCGTCAGAGCCAATGTGCCTGGCGCCGGGAACTCGATATGGCCGTGCTCTTTCAGCGCTCCAACCGCCGCGACGAACGGCGAACTTTTAATGTTGGAGTACCCCGTAAGAAAGGCGGTGATTTCGCGCGTCGGATTGCTGACGTGCATAGCCTCCAATTCAGCGAGGGCCTCGAGCAATCTCTGTTCCGTGTTGCCGCGCTTTGAAGTGGAGCGTCCGGGTGGGCTCGAACCACCGACCAGCGGCTTGGAAAGCCGACGCTCTCCCTCTGAGCTACGGACGCCTTCATCTATCGGCGTAACAAGAGCCAACGTCTCATCGACGGCGGCTGCCATGGAAACGATTTTTTCGCAGCGGGCGGCGACGTCCTCGATTGTCTCTTTCAGGAGATTCCGGATGACGCGCAATCTGGCGTCTACAGTTCTGTTGATATGTTGGATGCCTGTTGCGAAGCCGCGGTTATATGCAGCGCTCTCCGCCACTGCAATGTCGTGACCGACGCCGGCAGTCGCGTCCGCTTTTAGTTTTGCAATCTCTGCTTTCAGCGCGCGCGGATCGTTTGACTTTGCTTCCTCGATCGCCACATTCATGCGCTCGCGCACGGCGGCAAGATCGATGTTCGCCCACGTTCCTGGATCGCCAGCGTCGCCCTCCTCCGGAGCCTTCATGCTGTCGAAGGTCTTGATCGCCGGAAACTCTACCTTGGAGAGAATGTCGGTCTCCGGAGCCCACACCCAGCCGGTACCGCGCTGCAATTTCGAGAGCGACGCGATAACTTCGCGCCCCTTCTCGTCGTCGCCGTGGCCGCGGATCCAGTCCGATACCGCCTTCTGGTCCTGCGGCGCAGGCAGCCGCATCGCGATGAGGCTATTGCACTGCGCCAGGACGCGCTTGTGAATGTTCGCCGGCCTCTGGGTGACCGCGATCGCGCGGAAGCCCTTCTTGCGGCCGCGCTGAAAGATTCGGCACGTCGCACCGATCATGCGCTCCGCGCCTGGCGCGCCGGTCTGCGGCGCAAACTCGTCGGCCTCCTCCACGACCAGGTGCAAGGTCGCCTTGTTGAGGCGGTAGAGCTCCTCGAGAAACTGAGTGACGAAGCGCTGCTGCGCGCCAACCGTGAGGCCGTCCATGTCGATAATGCAGGGCTGCTTGCCGAAGGCGACAATCTCCGCCACCACCGGGCCGGCGCCGTCGGCGAGCGGAACATCGGCGTGGTCGCCGCCGAAGATGATCGCCGGATAGCCAGGGCGCTTGCCGTCGGCGCTCGAGCGCAGCCCGTACCAGACACCGGTATAGTCGAGGATGCAGACCCGCCGTCCGGCGTCGAGGAGCCGTTCGACGAGCCCGCGCGTGGTGTAACTTTTGCCGCTCCCGGTTTTCCCGAGCACAGCAATGTGCTGATCGAGCACCTCGAGCGGGAATTTCACGTCTTGCGGCCATGCAGTGTCCGCGTGGCCTCGAGATATGGACCGTTCCAGCGTCCGGTGATGATCTCCGGAAACTTCGCCAGCTTGATCTTGACCTCCGCGTTGTCGCGCTCGAGCTCCTCGACGGTACGCCGCGCCGGCAATTCCGCCAGCTTGCCGTTGATATAATCTTCGACGCGCTTCATGCGGGCCTCGTCGACCGGAGGCGACGACTCACTCTGAGTCACATTGCCGCTTTGTGACTCACTCTGAGTCGCTTCGTCGCGCTCGAACGCCTCGACCATGGCCTCCTGGCCCTTGATGTGACCATCGACGAGGACGACACCGACCTCGCCGCTCTCGTCCACTTTCTCGACCCAGATCTGCATGTCGGCCGTTTCGGCAAATTGCGACAGCGCAAGGAACGATTTCGAGTCGAGAAGCGAGCCGTCCCGAACGAGAAGCACGCGCAGCTTCGGATTGAGTGCGGCACCGATCGCGGCAGATACGCGGAGCTGCTCCGCGGATGACGCCGCGGCCAGCGACAGACCTTTGAACACGACGGAGTCATCGGCGAAGGCGAGTCCATCGATCGGCATCTTGGCTTCCGCGATGGCGCGCTGTTTTGTCTTATCGATCGCATCGATCTCGGCCGACATTCCTTCCTGCTGGCGCGTAAGCGTGCTCACGCGGGCGGAGGCGTCGATCTTCTGCTTCTGGAGGCGGAAGCCTTCCTCTATCACGCTGGCGCGTTGCAACTCGCTCGCGATCTCCGCTGGATCAACAAGGCTGCCGGCGGACGTCACGATCCTCTCAGCTTCTTCAAGAGATGCACTGGCCGCTGAAAAATTCGTCAGGCACACCGTTCGCCCAGCTTCTATCGTGGCGATCTGTCTCTGCAATTCCACGATCTGATCGTTGAACCTGTCGACCCCGGCCGTAATGACACGGACGTTTTCAGCGATTTGATCGCGCTTGACTCCTAGTTCCCTGATGCCGGAATTGTGCTTGTCCACGTTGGCGAGGCGTTCGGTGATCGCAGCGATGTCAGGCGCCTCGTCCGGAAGGTCCGCAGGGACCGCGATCGACGCCACGGCACCCTCGGCCGATTTGAGATCGCGCCCGATGGCGGTGCGCTCCTCGTAGAGCGTGGCACGCTTCCGGTTCAGGGCATCGATATCGACATCGATCTTCACGAGGCCGCGCAGCACTTCGTAGTGCTGCTTGGCGTCCATGCGCATGAAGGCGAGTGGATCGAATCCGATCTCGCCCATCAGACCTTTCAGGATGGTCTCCGGTTTCGCGTGCTTGGAGCCAGCGGCATCGGTGACCTTGATGTAGGAATCCTTCGGCGTGAACTTGCGCTCGACGATGTAGACTGGTGCGCCTGGCTGCTCGCCCAGCTTGACCTGGATGCGCGCGGTTTCGTGCCCGACGCGGATCGGCTGCTCCGGTATCGCGTTCTTGCCGCCCAGGGCTGCCCAGATGGCGTCAAGCGTCGAGGTTTTCCCCTCGCCGTTGGCCCCGGTTATTTCGACGATCCGTCCCTGCGGCGTGATCTCGACAACGCTGAGCCGCTTAAAGTTCTCCGCTCTCAATTCCAGAATTTTCATTTTGTTCACCCTCTGCTTTTTGGCTGTTTGACTGTGCATCGGCTTTCGCCGCGATCGGCTTCAACACGTCGTCCTTGAATTTCTCTAGTTTGGCTCGCTGGTCTTTCGGCAAACGCTCCCACCATCCGCGCAAGGCATGGCTGCCGCCCTCCGCAGCTTCGCGGCCCTCGTCCTCCGGCGGCTGCAGATTGAATGGCTCAGCTTTCGCCGCCGGAGCCCCGCCCTTGGCCCACGCGGCGAGCGCGCGGCCGGTCTCGAGCGTCAGCGGTTTGTCCCCGGAAAACACTGGCGCCAAGGATTTCGATGTGGCCCGGTTGAGATGGAAGTTGTGCGCGCGATCGATCCAGCCGTGGACGAACATCTCGTAGAGGATGTCGTCGGACTGCTTCGGCTCGAGGATTGTCGACCGCACCCACTCCTTGCCGCCGCCCGGCTTCTGCTTTTCCTCCATCGGGTACTTCGCCCGCATGTTGAGGATCACCAACGGAATCGGGGTCTGCATCAGCTTGAGCATGAAGTGGCGGGCGTGGGCGAGCTTCGGTCGCTGCCAGATCAGGACGCCTTTCATGCTTTTCGAGTTCTCGTCCGCCATCGCGAGCACGCCGCCTGGGCCCTCCCATTCATGGCTCCCAGAATCGATGATCAGCGCGTCGTATTTGCCTTTCTCGACGAGGCCGATCGCTTCGCCGTAGCGAACCGGGCTGAAATCGTCGCGCAGCGGAATGACGTCGTAGTTTTTGCTGCCGGTGCCGGCGAGCTCCGGATATTCGCTTGGTTCGGCGTAGGACTCGCCGCGGCCAGCCTCGGTCTCGATCATGCAGATGCGGCCGGTCGGGCCAACAAATCCGCGCGCGACGAGAAGCGCGGTGTACGTTTTCCCTGACTCGGACTCTCCGTAGAGCCCCATGAGCGGCTTCGCGGAGGCCCGTTGCGCTTCACGGATGGCAAGATCAGTCACGCTCAGTCCTCACGGTTCTGCTCGATTTCATCGACATCCTGTCTCTCTGACGGCTCTGGCGTCATCGAACGGGCCTGTAGTGGACGCCCATAGCCGCGGTCGAACAGTTCGCGGATTGCTGCCACGCGCACGGCGGCAGGTGTCTTCTTGCTGTCGCGGAGTTCAATCAAAACGCGCACGTTGGTCTCCGTCTCGGCGCGAGCAAGATCGCGTAGTCCTGCGAACATTTTTGGTCTGCCGCCAGGATTGCCGGACACTCCACTCACAAATTTGGCGTGCTTATCCGGTT
>QGNH01001867.1_pt1 | contig 69117 bp, 138 predicted proteins | sample 1735481 | NCBI WGS metagenome assembly QGNH01 (sample SAMN09239004, study PRJNA386568) | Viral metagenome, whole genome shotgun sequencing project.
TTTCTTAACTGAATTAATTAATTGTAAATCAGTTTTTTGTTCTGGTAGTTTATTGTTTTTCATTACAAAGTTTTTTAATAACTTCTATAGGTAAATCTTTAGGTAAATCATCTAATTCTTTTGGAAGTAGCCCTATTTCAATTCTTTTCTTTGTATCAATTAAACAGAGTAAATTCCAAGCCGCCGCAGTTAAATGAGGTTCATCATTTTGACCCCTCAAAGCTTTATTTAGATGACGTTTAGCTGAATCCGCATATCTTGAAAGAGGTTGGCCTTTTTCCCAATTTCTTTCGCCGTACTTAATCGCTCCACCTTCAAAATGCTTTGCTATCTCTTCTTCCGCAAACATTGGTAGTAAATCAAATCTTCCTTTACCATCTCTAGTGTCTCTTCTCGAACCTGTATTAAATTCTTGTCTCTTACCAGAATCTTTAATTACAGGAGTTATTTTAGTAGTCATATATTATAGACATTAAAAAGTACATGTTTATTCAATTTTTATCGGATAAAAATTAATCCTTTCAGGATTTTCTTAAACCACCTTTCATTATTTAATAATATGTAATATATAACAGTGTGTTGACGCAGTTTCTCCCCTGAAAAGGTTTTTATAAAATATGTATTGGTTCAAGATGCTGGTTGGCCTATCATCTTATGTATTTTATAACTATCCAACGGTCGTCACTTCCAGTTTAAGGTACTAACGTGACCCCATGTTTTTGACATGAAAAGACTAATTTGAATTAACGTTTTATGTTCCATTCAATGCTTTATCAGTTTGTTGTTTATTCAGTTCGGCACGCAAGTAATATGCGTAATATCTGGCTCTCACCAACTTGATTCCGTCTAACTGATGTCCGTTTCTAACCAATTTTCGGACTATTACTCAACAAGTGGCCGATTTTATATATCTACGAGCAATTTGTTGAATCGTCATATTTATTAAGACACAAAAATACATCTTTTTATTCAAACTCATTGAATATTTTTTTTCTATAACTGTCTATTTATATATGAACGAATTAGAATTTTTAAGTTTTATTATAGTTATACTTTATGTTTTATTTGACACGGATGCTATACCAGAATATCTTGGATTAATTGATAAAAATTGGTTTAAAATAAATGATTATAATAAATTTAAACAAATAGGTTCAATTCCTTTGAGTTATCTTGAATGGTTATCATCTTTGTTTCCTAATAATTTTTTTCTCAAATTGCTATCTTGTTCTACTTGTTTAATTCCTTGGTTAGTATTTTTATTTAATTTTTTGTGTAATCTTAATTGGAAAACGATAGGATATGAAATACTCATAGTTTGGGTAACTTATCCATTATTGAGAAGGATAATTAAGAAGTTATATGAATAGTATTATATTTAACAGGATACAGGAACAACAAAAACACAATTCAATTTCTAAACCTAAAATTGTAACAAATAAACCAATTATTGAACCAATTAGTCCTGAAAAATTACAAAACGAATTAGAACATTTATTTCAAGTAGAACAAGTAAATAATTCTATTATTGAAAAGAAAAATATTCAAGAATTTCCAGACTTATTTCATTTTGTAGAATGGTATTTAGGAAAAGAAAGTCTTTTTTTAGAAAAGCAAAATGAAGCACTAAAAACTTTAGTACAAGCAAGAGATTTAATTAATGTTGGTTGCGCTTGTAAGAGAACTCAAAGAATTGAAGCGGCGCATAATTATTTTAAGATTTTTTGGGCTAATAACGCTAAAACTAATTTAGTATCATCAGTATTACAAGCATGTAAAACTGAATCTGTTTTATTTGGTAATTTTCTACATTATCCATAATACACATAAAAAGTTCATTTATAAATAAATGATTTTTTCCTTGCGTTTTAAGTAAAACTAATGTAATATAATTTTATCATATGACAATAAATAAAGAGGTTGAAAAGGTTGGGGTAGATTATTTGGAAGAAATATCAAATTTTATATTTTTAAGTAAATATAGTAGATATAACGAAAAATTAGGAAGACGTGAATCTTGGAATGAGGCAGTTTCTAGGGTAGAAAACATGCATTTGAAAAAGTATTACTTCTTATCTGATAAGGATAAACAAGAAATTAATCAATCTTTTGATTTAGTTAGAAGTAAGATGGTAGTTCCATCAATGCGTTCATTACAATTTGGTGGTAAAGCTATTGAAGCTAAAAATGAAAAAATTTATAATTGTTGCGTAAGACATATTGATTCTATTCGTTCGTTCGCGGAGGTTCTTTATTTACTATTATGTGGTTGTGGTGTTGGATTAGGTATTTCAAAGTATTTTTTAAACAGACTTTCTTTTTTGGCAAATGAAAAAGATAAAACTGGTTCTATTTTAACTTATACAGTTACAGATAGTATAGAAGGATGGTCTGATTCAGTTGAAGTATTATTAATGTCCTTTTTTAAAAATACTCCATTAACAGGACGAAAAGTAGTATTTGATTATAGTAAAATTCGCGCCGAAGGAGAATCACTTAAAACTAGCGGAGGTAAAGCACCTGGATATAAAGGTTTGAAACAATGTCATAAAAAAATAAAGGAATTATTAGATCATGTTATTGAATATAAACATCAATCAAGACTTAAAACAATTGATGCTTATGATATTATCATGCATTGTGCTGATGCTACATTAAGTGGCGGAGTAAGACGTTCTGCTACTAGTGTTATATTTGATAAAAATGATGAAGATATGATTAATGCTAAGGCTAAATTTAAGGTCGATAAGGTTTTTCATTTTAGTCATATTGGTGAGGAAACTGTTGGAGGGTTTACTAATAAAATTTACGAGGGCAAAATTAATTTTGAAGGTTCAAGATATGAAATTCAAATTAAGGAATATGAACTTGAAGATTTAAAAAATAATTTGGTAAGTTGGAATCATTTATTTCCACAAAGAGCAAGATCAAATAATAGCGTTTTATTATTAAGGGACAAAACTACGCAAGAGGAATTTGCGAAAATTATTGAAAGGACTAAACAGTTTGGAGAGCCAGGTTTTGTATGGGGAAATCATCCTTGGCAACTTTTTAATCCATGTTTTGAGATTGGTTTTATTCCAGTTACCAAAGATGGAATTTGTGGTGTGCAATTTTGTAATTTAACCTCACAAAATGGTAGAAAAATTACTTCTAAAGAAGAATTTAAGAAATCTGTTATATCTGCCACGATTATTGGAACTTTACAAGCTGGATATACTCATTTTCCATATCTTTCTAAGGTTTCGGAAGATTTAACGAAAGAAGAATCCCTTTTAGGAGTTAGCATAACTGGCATGATGGACAATCCTGATATTTTATTAAATCCAGAATATCAAAAAGAAATGGCCGAATTATCTATAGAAGTTAATAAAATTTGGAGCCAAAAACTTCAAATAAATCAAGCGGCCAGAATTACTTGTGTTAAACCAGAAGGAACATCTAGTCTTATTTTGGGTACTGGTTCTGGTATTCACGCGCATCACGCTCGTAAATATTTTAGACGAGTACAAGTAAATAAGCTAGAAACCATTTATAAATATTTTAAGAAATTTAATCAACATTTATCTGAACCCTCTGTATGGTCCGCTAATAAAACTGATGATGTAATCTGTTTCCCAATTGAAGTTTCGCCAAGAGCTATGATTAAAAAGGATTTGAGCGCTATTAAGCATTTAGATTATATTAAGTCTACTCAAGAGAATTGGGTCTTATCTGGCGTAACCAAAGCTAATCAAAAACCAATTGAACATAATGTAAGTTGTACTATTATTGTTAAAGATAATGAATGGAATGATGTAATCAAATATATATTTAATAATAAAAATTATTTTGCCGCCATTTCATTTTTACCAGATGGTAGTGACAAAGTTTACCAACAGGCTCCAATGGAAGCTATTGTAGATGAAAAAGATGAATTAAATTGGAAAAATATTATAAATAATTTCCATAGCGTTGATTACAAGCAACTTAAAGAAACCGATGATAATACTGCTCCAAGCCAAGAAATAGTTTGCGCTGGAGATAAATGTAGTATTGTAACTATATAATTCTTGACAAATAAGTAAATTTGTGTAATACTTAAATATCGGGGATGAAAGGTTTCGATTAATAGTATTGAGACTAAGTAGCACGCACTGGATTACTGTTGGCCAGTTAAAACATCAGTAAAAACATTAAATGCTAAATCAGCACTTAAATCACTTGTTAGCAAGAGCTTCCTAAAGCTTGCGCCTCAAGCTGAACTAGCAGTAGCCTAATTAAGACTACTCCATCAACCAAAAGATGCTCGATATTTTGGAAGATGAACTATGCGAGCAAAAAACCTTAGATTAATTGGGGTTTAGAATTCAATTAATATAATTGTATTTAATTTTGTTATTTTTAGAATACAATAAGAATTAAAAAATAAACAAGCGTGTAGAGCTAAATTGATATGTTATTAAGACCCGTCTTCAATGACGGCATCTCCACCATTGTAAGGCTAGGGATTATAATAAACCCATTCTTTTTGAATAAGATTGGGTTTTTTTGTGTCTATATATTATGGGCGAGCAATATAAATTAATAGCAATTAAACGAAAATATATTCCAGAATGGTTATTTTTTGTTATGTCAGTACCAATTGATTTTATTAGTCCAAAATGGCTCCCATTTAGGTATTTATTTACTACTCCAATAGAATAAAAGTATGCCCGAATCTGACTTACAAAAGGAAATGTTAAGAGAGGCTAATTTAATACTTGATAGTATAGATTGGTTAGAAAATCAAATAGATAAAAAAATAATTTTATTTGATAAGGCTATGGAAATTAGTGATTTTGAGGTATTAAAAAATGTTGAATTAGAAATAGAAACCTTATTATTAAAACTCCATAAAGAGGAAGAAAATATGGATAATTATATGATAAAATATAGAAAGCTAATTAAAGATGAAAAAGAAAAAATTCTACACAATCCTAAGTAAAATTACCAGACATATTTATGGAGCTTTTGAAAGAAACAAAGAGGGTTTGCTTCAAGCTAAAAAATATAAAGAAAAGCTGAAAAAAGAAACTAAAATAGATTTTATAATAAAATGAGTAAAAATAATATAAATGCTTCATGTATTTGTGGTAGTTCAACTAAGACACTTGACATGGATAATATAAATAAAATAAATGAATTATTGAATGTTCTTATCGCTTTTGAATATCATAAAGATCAAGAGGAAAAGAAAAATAACGTTAATTTAAGTGGTCAATCTTTTACTTTATTTCATTTAATACAACTTAAAGAACTTATTGATAAAGAGTATAATTTGAAATAATACATATGATTACTTTGAGCTTGATTAAAGAATTATTTTTTATTTCACTTTACATTAAAAAAATCGTAAGTGTGACGTTTAATATAAAATATAATCTTGATGTTAAAGTAACTCCAGATGGATTTTTGACTATTTATTATAATGGCAACTATATTTGGCGTGAATTAATAGAGGGGCCAACTTCAATGTTTGGCGTAGAATCATGCGACGCAATTTCTCGTATTATTGCTTGTATTGATTCTAATGATTCTTCTTGGCCTAAATATAGGTTCATTCAATAAAATCTTGACATTTATATAAGAGTAATTTATACTTCTTATATGTTAGGTACACTAAATAGAACAAGATGTTACTTGGTTGGTTCTATGGAATTCTCAAACGGCCAACCATGGAGAAATTATGTTAAAGAACACTTAAAAGAGACTGGAATAATTTTTTTCGATCCTTATCATAAGCCATTTATCTCTTCTATTGAAGAAGATGATGAAGCGAGGAAAGATTTCAAAAACTGGATGCAAGAGGAGCAATACGATAAAATGGCTAAATTTATGCGTATGATTCGTGCCGATGATCTTAGACTATGCGATTTAAGTGATTTTTTTATAGTTCAAATTAATCCACAGGTAGCTTCATGGGGTTCAGCAGAAGAATTGACAACGATTAATAGACAAAAAAAACCTGTTTTTATTTTTATAGAAGGTGGCAAAAACAAATGTCCAATATGGATTATGGGTATGATACCTCACAAATACATTTACAATAATGTTGATGAAATTTTAGAAGTTATAAACAATATTCATTCTGGAGCAAAAGAAATAGATAGTGATAGATGGCATCTTCTAAAAACAGAATATAGATAATATGGAAAATACTAATAATAGTTTATTGATTGACAAAATCAAAAACGGTGATATTCAGGCATTTCAAGAATTTTTAGAAGAAAACTTTAAAAAATCTAAATGTATTATTCAGAAACAATATAGATTATCTTATCACGACTTAGAAGATATTATACAAATAACTAGCTTAAAAGCTTGGAAATCTATAAGAAATCTTAAAAAAATTAATGAACCTTATAATTGGTTTTTTTCAATATTTAAAAATGAGACAATTAGATTTCTTGTTCATAAAAATGAAATAGAAAAAAATGAAATATCTGATTTAACTTTTTCGGAGGAAATTGATTTCTGTAAAAATGATAACATTTACCATCTTACGGTGTTAGACCAAATATTAAATGATACGGCCAAAACTTTTCTTGAAAAGAAAGAGGATATTGAAGAATATAAAAGGGTTATTCATTATATGATGACTAAACTTAAAAAAAATCATAAGGAAATTATTGAATTAATTTTAGTTCAAGAAAAATCCTATAAAGAAGCTTCAGATATTTTGAAAATTCCGTTAGGATCAATTATGAGTAGATTACATTATGCGAAGTTAGAAGCGCAAAAAATTATCAATGAATATTCAAAGAGTATTAACATCGAACTTGCTATCTTGGGATGAACCTATTGGGGTTCCTTTTCCAGAACATCTAAGACTTTTAGTAGAGTCTATAGATTGGAAATCTACTACTTGGCAATCATTTGGTTTGCCAGTTCATTTAGGTAAATATTCTATTGTGGGAAAACTACTATATTTAGATGAATTAGCTGATGGCACCCAGAAAGTTGTTAGAGAAGAAATAACTGGTACTATTTATGCTAGTGTTCTTTTAATGGATAATATAGATTTTGGAACATCACATTATGCTATTACTTTTTCTATTACCTTTGTTAAAGGAGAAATATTAGAAATTAAATTAGCTGAATTACAATCATTAGATAAGGTTGAATATAATAAAAATATACAAAATTTTCAAAATAGTTTTAAGAAAAAACTAAAGTTTAAAAATTCTTGGTTTTATAAAAACATTTATATTCCATATTATTTTATACTTAAGGCTATATTTTTTATTCCTTTATGGATTTTAATGTCTTTACAATATTTGGTTGTTGGATTATTTAAGTTACTAACTTGGTCATGGAATGAATAAAATTTATAAAATAAAAAAGCTACATGAATTACCCGAAGACCCATTGGGTGTCGATAAAAAGAAAAGAGATAAAATTGAGGAAGCTATGGGCAAAAAGTTTACTGATGCGGAATGGATAAATTATAAATTAATGATTTTAGGATTAAAAAGATGAAATATTTATCATATCAAGATGTATTATTAGTGGCTAATTATTCAGAATTAGAGACTAGGGATAACGCTGATGCTTCTGTAGAATTATGTGGATTTAAGTTTAAACTTCCAATAGTTCCATCGAATATGTTAGATGTAATAAATCCATTGTTAGCAAAATATTTATCAAATAATGGATATTTTTATATTTATCATAGATTTGGAAAAGGTTTTGATGTTAATCTAACAGATAATTTGAATACTGTTTATTTTGTTAAAATTGCCAACAAAGAGAAATGGTCATTAATTAGTATTTCTACTGGTATTAACCAAGATTCTTTGAAAGAGTTAATGACTATTAAAGCTTTAAGGTTACGTGTTGATTTTATTACTATTGACGTTGCTCATGCTCATCATATTAAAGTAAAACAGCAAATAAAATGGATTAGAGAGAATTTACCAAATACTAAAATCATAGCTGGAAATGTAATGACTTCTCAAGCTTGTATTGATTTAAAAGAATGGGGGGCAGATGTTTTAAAGATTGGCGTTGGGCAAGGTTCAATTTGTACGACACGTTTTCAAACTGGTTTTTCTATGCCTATGTTTAGTTGTATTCAAGAATGTAATTGTTGTGATTTTAATGTTCTCCCTATTATTGCTGATGGCGGAATACAAACTATAGGTGATATATCTAAAGCTTTGGTGGCAGGGGCCAAGATGGTTATGAGTGGAAAACTATTTGCTTCATGTATTGACTCTCCAGCCCAAATACTTGATGGGAAGAAACAATATCGTGGTTCCACGTCATTTGCGGTTAAAAAACACAATAAACATATCGAGGGTAAAACTATTGATTTAGAAGCTGATATTACTTTTGCCGAACGTCTTCAAGAGATAAAAGAAGCGATTCAGTCATCAATTTCGTATGCGGGTGGGAAAAATTTAGATTCATTTAAAAAAGTCAAATGGATTGAAATCACATGAAACATAATATTGAACAATTAGAGGCGAAAATTGACAATCTTATTTTAGAAGCACAAAATAAAATTAAAGATGTTGTATCTGGTAAATTACATACAGATAATGATATAGAATTAAATTTAATAGTTAATGAAGTAAAAAAAATTATTAAAAAACTTAAGAAATTAAAAAAGGAATTAATAGAATGGTAAATAAAATACTTTTACAAGAGAAAGAAGTTACTGATCATTTAATGAATGCTTGGGAACTTTTTTGCCAATTAGAACAAACGCACCCTTGCCATGGACCAGATTTTTGCGATGGAATACATAAGTGTCAACAAATCATTATGTGGCGCGAATGTCAAAGAAATAATCCAGAAAAATATCCCATGAAAATATGAATCTTTTTGTATTGGATAGAATGCCAGATAAGGCTGCCCAGTATAATTGTGACAGTCATGTTAGAAAAATTATTTTGGAAGCTACCGAAATGATGGGTTGCGCTTATGATGATGGAGATTTTGCCCCTTGGCCTTGGGTATCTAAATCAAAATTTGTAAATCATCCAATGTCGTATTGGGTAAGAGAAAATCGTCATAATTTTTCTTGGACACTAGAACATGCTTATGCTCTTTGTAGTGAATTTGAATATCGTTTTGGAAAACCGCATAAATGTTTCCAATATTTAGATTGGATTTCTCATAATATTCCAATAAATAATTTATCTGATGATAAACAAAGTGATTGGCCAAGATGTTTTGGTTATTGGAAAGAAGATATTGAAATAACTAATGATGCCATACAAGATTATAGAAAATATTATCGCTTGGCAAAACGTCATTTAATGATTTATACGAAAAGAAATTTGCCAGAATGGTATTATTAATACTTGACAAGAATATAAATAAATCTTATAATTAGATATGAAGTTACCTTTAATTAATGGTGAAGTTGACACTGATAAACTCAACGATAAAGATGCGGCGATATATGAATCCATCATAAACTTCTATGATGTTTGTAAAAAATATAACGTTACTGGTTTCGCGAAACTAATTCTACAAGAAGAAAATGGACTAAGTATGTTACATATTCCAGATGAAAATGATGAAGTGCGAGCTAGAGAATATACCAAACTTATTACCTATCTTTCAGAATGGATTAATAAAACTAGCGGGGGGAGATTAATAGTTATTGATACTCAGAAGGATTCTGAATCACAAGAATCAGATGATGAAAAAAATACTTGACAAAAGTATAAATAAAATATATTGTTTTTTTGTAAATGAATATACAAACAATAAAAGTAGAGCAATTTCCTTTAATTATTATTACTGATAGTCATTGTAATTTAGAAAATATAAGAAAATTACAAGAATTATATCCAAAAAATGAGATTATCTCATTGGGAGACATTACTACTTTATGGAAACAGAGAGAAGAATTTAATAAATTTTCAATAGATTTTTTTATTAATAGTAAAATTTGTACTCTATTGGGAAACCATGAGGATTTTATTTTAGCGGTGGATAAAAATGATAGGAATATTATTAGTAATGTAACAAATAAAAATTTACAAAAATACAATTTAGAAAAATATCACATTGATTTTTTGTCGTCTTTACCTATTGGTTTTAAGTTAGATTTTCTTAATGGCAATTATTATTTAGCATTTCATAATTTTCCTAATGATTTATGGGGTTTTAGCGATAACATTACTAAGGAAAAATTCTTAGATAGTTATTCTGTGGTATGTAGTAATTGTATCGGGGTTTTAGTTGGTCATAATCATAAAAGTTTTATAAAAACATTTGAGGGTATTTTTACTAAACTTATTGGAATTGGCGCGCTAAAGGACAAAGATTACGCCATACTGAATGAAGGAGGGATACAATTTAAATCATTATGATTTATTATGATACTATAAATAGTTTATTTGAAATTTCTGCTGGTTTTATTTTTTGGTTTAATATAGTCGAAATAACAATAGATAAACAAGTAAAAGGAATATCATTTTGTGCCTGTATATATTTTTTGATATGGGCATATTGGAATATTTATTATTATTTTAGCATAGGACAAACTTATTCATTTTGGGGTGCTGTGTTTTTAGCTATGCCAAATACTATTTGGATATTGTTGGTAATGAAATATAAGAGAAAAAAATTATGAGTAAATGTGTTTTACAAGATTGGGTGTTAGAATTACCTTTCATGCAACAGTCAGTTTTAATTTCGTCAATTCGTGGGGCAGATGGAGTTATTAAAGACCATCCATCGAAAAATTTAATGCGTTGGTTACGTAGGTGTGTTTTATTATCAGCATTTGATAAAAGGGTATTGGATAATCCATATGAAGAAGGAGGGGGTAGTTATACTGGACCAAGTTATCTGACTGAAAAAAAATTAACAGATGATCCTTTATACAAATGGGAAGATATGATGGACGTAGTAGTAAAAGATTTTATGAAATCTCAAGACTCCTTACCTTTACATTTTTATTTACATGTAATTCATGCCTCTTCTATTTTAGGTTATCATCATTCCAATGAACGTATTCGTAATTGGTGGAATAAAACGTACAATAGGTTGTGCCATGACATGCATTTACATCCAGAAACTCAAGAAGAATTAGATAATAGATTAAATGATAATGAAAAAGCATGGAGAGCAGATGAAAGTAGATTTAAAAAATAATATGCCAAAAGCAATCAATATTAATGCCTATCAAGCGGGCGACATCATACAGCTTGCGCCAGATACAGTTATGGTTTCTATTAATAATGAACACGAACAATTATTTCCATTACTTTTAGATAGAAAATCCCCAAAGGTGCTAACTTTGCAATTTGCCGATATTCAAGATGATAAATATATGAATGGAACGACTTATCATCCAATTCCAGAAGAACAAGCGTATTGGCTTTTGAAATTTATTGAAGAACATAAGGGTAAAAATTTCATTGTACATTGCGCTGCTGGTATTTCGAGGAGTGCGGCGGTTTGTCTATTTTTACATTTAATGCATGGTTACGATTTAAAAGAGAACTTCTGGAAAGTCTCGCACCCAAACAAATATGTAGTTGGGGCATTAATGGTGTATTATGCCAAAAATAAAAATAACCTAATTTAAGTATGAAGTCAAGGCAAGTTATTTTAAGAGATAAGAAAGTTTCTCCACAAAAACTATTGTGTAGCAGATTTTATTTTTAAAAAATTAATATGAAATTACTAGGAATAATAGATGGTGTACCAATTTATGATTACAGTGATGGAGAAGATGAAGATGATGATTTTGATTATGGCGAAATGCCAGATATTCCTAAATGGCTGGTTATTTTAATGATTACTATAGGGATTGGAATAGTTGGTTATTGTTTATATGGCTTAATTTGTTTTATAAAATTACATGAAAGCTTATAAATTATTCAGATTAAAGAAAAATGAGGCAATTACTTCGCTTTTTATCAATAAAAGCATAGAATTACCAATTGGACAATGGATGTTGGCCCATAATCATCCAACTAAAGGGTTTCAAGTTCGCAAGGGCTGGCATTCAATGAAAAAGAAATCTGCCCCTCATTTAAGTAAAAATGGTAGAGTATGGTGTGAAGTGGAAATTCTTGATTTTAAAGAGTTTAAGAGACCAAAAAGTCAAGGCGGTCAGTGGTATTTGTCAAATCGCCTAAAGATAAATTCAATTTTATCTTGACAAACAAATAAATAAATGGCATACTTTAAATATGAATAAAACAAATAGTAATAAACGAGTGGTTTACGGTGTTTCATACAAGAATCATGGTCGATGGACGACTCCATCAAATATGAGTATCTTTACGAAGACACAGGTAAAGCAATTGAGTGGACAGCCCAAGAATTCTCCTATGGAGAGGCATTTGGCGGCTTTTACTGAAATTGCCGCGTGGGATAGAAAGCAACCAGCGCGCATTGTCAAGTTTGCTGCTTAATTGGGGAAAACCAGAAGAGCATTTCCTGTATTAATTTATTGGTAATGCTTCATTGCATATTTAATAAAATGAAATCAAGAAAAATTATTCCAAGAAATCGTACTGATATGGTGCCTTTATATTATGTATGCGATATTAATAAGACGGATCGTGTGGTATATCAGGGGACTAACGAGGAATGTCGAGATTATGCTATAACAGCTAATAAAAGTTGTGGGTATACGCTATATTGGTATAAAAATTCATATAAGGTTTTTAAAAAAAATTAATGATTTATGGATGAATATGATAAACAATTTATATATGGCATTGAACAGATTTTTAATACCTTTCTTGAATTAAATAAACAATCTGATATTAAAATAGGCAGCAAAGCCAGCGTTGATTTTACTAATAAAAAAAATAAATTAACAATTGAATTAGAATTTGTTGAAAATAATTTAGAAAATAATTTCACAACGTCTATAATTAGATGTAAGTAAAGAAAATGAAAGTAAATTATATAGTTTCGCAATTGATTTCCCAAAAATGGGAATGCGCTACTATGCGCCCTAGTCTCTTTACAAAAGGTAATAGAGTTGCAATTTTAGATAGTATATAAGGTGGGAAAAGTTAAAGTTTCATAAGTAACCCACCAAAAAATGGTGGGTTTTTTGTTTTAGACTTGGTTTTAAGTAAAAAAGTAGTTGACAAAGAAAAAAGTAGATGTTAGATTAGTGTTGTTGAAAGAATTTTAATGTTAGATTGGTTTAGACCCGTAGATGTACCATTAAACATCATGCTGAGTACAGCGTGCAAGACATCATTGTGCGAGTCTGTGCGACGTGTAACGTAAGTTACAAAAGTTTCAGTGGCCTTGAAGTCTATTAAAAACCACTTTTTTGCGGTATTAGCACAAAAGTAGTGCATTTGCTTGCCAAGCAAGATAAGTCGGAGCATTACCGACATACCGCTCCATTTTCGTGACTGAATTAAAACGATACTGTTATCGTTAAAGTTTTAAGCAGGTGAAGAATCTGTTTAAGTTGCCATGAAATCTTAGTAAATAAGGTAGTCAGAAACTTAGATTGGCCAATCGAAGTCTATGATGTAAGCTATTACTTATAGAACATAACGGATAGCTTTTTGCTGCGACGGCGGCGAGTGACTGAAATAAAATTGAAAAGATGTAATGCTTGGGCGTAGAAAGGAATCGCCCCGATTTAATTTATCTTTAGACGAGATAGGCAAATGTCCTATTTACGAAAAGTGCAGGGAAAGCTACCTAGAAAGCTTGACATGATGGAGAGACATCTTTTCATTGTAAGGTATCATAACAGTAATGAATTTGCCTGTTAAGCAAAATTATGCAGGGGCGGAACCTGCCCTTACAGCCAAATCATAAAGATAGTTATCCCTCTTATTTATAAGATTACTCGAAAACGAGAAACAAAATAGGTGATGCTTGAGTGGGATTAAAATGGATAATATAGATTAATTTCTGTATTGTTCACTATGCTGCGTGAAGGAAAATAGCCTTGTCGCCCTCATAAGGCGAATACTGAAAATGCGTATAAGTGGATAAAGACCCGCCGTTCAGCAACCATTTAGATAATCCTTGTGCCTTAATAACTTATAGAAAAATCGGCAACGGCAAGAATTAAAAAACACACCCATGTTTAAGTAAACAATTTCGTCTCCAAAACGAAAAATCAAGGAGCGTTACCCTGTGGGTGTGCCATTAATTTATATGCGCTAAGTTCGTTTGAACCTTTTAACTTAAATGTTAAATTAGCCTAGACGTTAAACTCGTCTTGCGTATTCCATTTTACCAAACTCCGAAAAGCAGTTCTAAGAGAACCACTTAGAGGTTCATCCGATGGTTCGGGATGCGGCTGTTTGGTGATTAATTTAGAAAATGGTCGGTGTCCTCATTGCGAATCTGTAAAATTCGTCCTTACAACAAAAATGAGAAGTTAGGTCAATGGAGCGTTACCATCACTGACTACCATGTAATTAAAAATATTATAACAATCAGTAAAATCTTTTGCCTAATTTATCTAATGGAAGTCGTAAGTATCAGAGTTGATACGACGCACTTGAAATGCGTATGTGCCTACGGGCATGGGGGGCAGAACCTCACACTTCCGCCATTTATGACATTAAAAGAAGAAAATCAATGGTTTACTAATCATAAAAACCTTTGTAAATATAGTAGAAAACCAGAAAAAATTGACGAATCTGTTGCATGTGATTATTGTGGCACAGAAAATACTTATCCTTGGTTAGTTTGTGAAAATCCAAATTGCTATGAAGTTGTAGCATTAGAAAAACAAAGAAGAAAAAATAATTTCTGACAGGCGGTAAATAAAGGGGTAAAAACATCATAGGTTTAGGCTATTTAGATAGTCAGAATCCTTCCAATTATTTAGGAAGTCCTTGAAAAATAGCCATTAATTTATTGGGGGTGTGGCTCGACAAGCAAGGCACCACGTTTGCAACGTGTTTTATGCAGGAGCGATACCTGTCACCTCCACCATTTTTGATAAGATTTGACGCGTGGACTACTTCGTAAGATGATAAAGTCCGAAGCTGGAAACGGCGAGAAGCCTGTTAAAACCAAAAGAGAGATACTTTTGTGTCCCTTATCAAATTTTTAATTCCCGTTTCGTATAGAAGCATTACCTGCGCCTTTGGAGCGTAAGAAGGTGGAGCGTTACCATCAACGGGAGCCAAAAGATTTATTTAGCATTAAAAATTTGTCAACATAAGTTGGGATATAGTCCGAAGTAGTCGAGGTACTTTCCTGTCACGAAAGAAATCTAACGGATGCGAGTTCCGTATATCCCGCCAATTTAAATATATGGACGTATAACTCAATTAGATAGAGTATCAGCTTGCGAAGCTGAAAGTTGAAAGTGCAAATCTTTCTACGTCCACCAAGGCTTTATTGCCTTTGTTTTTCAATTCATAAACAAAATTGAATGGTGGAGGCGGCGGGAAACCGTCGCCCTTTAAATTTATTTAATGGTATATATCCTCTATGTAGTAAGAGCGCGGCCTGTGAAGCCGCCAAAACGAATGCAAGTTTCGTTATATACCCCAATTTTGGCCTCGTGACCTATTTGAGAATAGAACATCATACGGATTTAAACCCCGTGGTTTTGAAGGTGCAAGTCCTTTCGAGGCTACCATTTTTATTGATTATTTCTAAATAACTTAGAAAATTGGATTGATAAAAACAAAATCTATGTTAGAAATTACAAGAAGTTTTGGATTAAAAAGTTCCAATTCAATTCGTAAATGGTGTCAATTATACCAAATAGATTATAAATCTCTTTCTCCATTTTCTTATAAGAAAAATTTTAATGCGCTTATGTTGTAATAGAAGCCAAGCTGCGTTTAGACCGCAGTGGAGAAATCCGTGGGGGTGCAAGTCCCTCTAGGCGCACCATTAGATTAGATCATATTAATGGTATTCGTAACGACAATAGACTAGAAAATCTTAGATTTTTATGTCCCAACTGCCATAGTCAAACACAAACCTTCGGTTCTAAAAAAAGAATTTAATGGCCCGTAGTAACAACAGCATGTTTGCCTCCTTTACACGGAGAATCGAGCAAGGGCAGCACTTGCACGGGCTACCATTTTAATCTTGACATTACAATAAGAATCCACTAATATAGTTATATCGGAATGTAGCGTAGGCTGGTAACGCGTCTGCTTTGGGAGCAGAAGATCGTGAGTCCGAATCTCACCATTCCGACCATGTATGTTTGAAAAGTATATTACTCATATTTTTGAGAATAATGAGGAAGCAGAAAATGAATCAGCAAAAATTATTCATTCAACAGCTAGTAGTATTAGAGGATGGGAACAGTATCAATCTTTTTTAAAAGATAAAAAAGAAAACGATACATTAGTTTGGTTTGATTATAGTTATCCAATGGCTTCCAGAAAAGGATTGGGTATTCTAAGAAACGGTAAAATAATTTCTCATTGTATTTTTATAATGAGTTGATACGGCTTCAAGATGTAAAGTGCATGGGGGGACTTATAATCCCTATAATCGGCAGATTGCCGTTCTGGACGGTGCAATTCCGTATGAAGCTACTAATGGTTTTAATGGCCTCGTAACTCAATTAGCAGAGTGTTCACCTGATTAGTGAAATGTTGGGGGTGCAAGTCCCTTCGAGGCTACCATTAAATATTTTTAATATGGACGAAACGATTACTATTTCCAAAGAAGAATATGAGGAACTTTTAGAAGATGCTAAATTCATGCGTGCATTAGAAGCCGCAGGAGTAGATAATTGGGAAGGATACGAATACGCCCAAGATTTATTGGGAAAATAATTTAATGTTGCCGAATACAAAGAGACGAGTAAGTAGTCCTTCAAACTACTCCTAGCAGGTGCGAGTCCTGTCGGCAATACCATTTATGCATATGTAACTCAGAGGCAGAGTATTGCACTTCCAATGCAAAGGTCGAGATTTCAAAATTCTCCATATGCTCCAATTTCCAAGACGGAATCGTTTCTGGCGTTGCCAGACTAGAAATAGCTAAGTTACAATGTTTCGGTTTTAAAGACAAAATAACTACACCTGTCCTTGGAAATATTTGCTTCGTAAGCATAAAAAGTGATGCACTTGATTTGTATCCAAGATAAGCCAGAGCGTTACTGGCACGAAGCTCCAATTTTTTTAGTTTTAAAAAAACAATTAATTTTCAAATAATACTTGACACAATTTTAAATATTTGTTAATCTTTAAATATGACTAAAGTATCTATTGAAGCTGTTTTGGAGGGTTTGAAGCGGGCGGGAGTAGCAGCCAAAGAAGTTGGAGTAACATTGAATTATTTGGAAAAGGTTGCTCAAGAAGAACAAGCTCAAAAGGACGCTGAAAAGCTTCCGACTCAAAAAAATGAATATGGTGTTATTTTATTTGATGTAGATGGAGTAATATCTGGAAAAGATTTTTCAGCAGTTGTTTACCAAATTCCGCAGGGTGATGACCATGGTTTAGTTTTGGGCAAAATTTCGGAATCTATACGAGAACAAATGGCAGCAGCAAAACGTAAAAAATTTACAATTGATACACTTGGCGCGGCAATTCAAAGCTTAAAGCGTAAGTTTATTAAAGATAAAAATGTTAATTTGAAGACTAAAAATCCCGTGAGAGTATTGATAAGTAATAATAAATTAGTTTAATATGCAAACATGAAGATAGAAGAATAATAATTTAAGCGTTCGTAGCTAAAATAGCCAAAGCATTCGGCTTTTAACCGAAATAGTGTGGGCGCAAGTCCCACCGAGCGCACCATTTTGTTAAAAGTTTTTAATTTGCGCTACAAGCATTAAAATGATGCAAAAGGTTCTTACCCTTTAGAACACGGCGTATTACCGTGGTGGCGCACCAATCTAATTTAGTAACCTCACCAGCTATCGCGCTTGGTCAAGAAAAAATAATACTTGTGGTGTCGCAAGGAGGCGAAGTAATTTTATGGAAATAAAAACAATAGACAATTTAATTATTGATACTCATAAAGAAAACTATATTAACGCAGAAATGATTGAGTTAATGGAAAAATCATGAAAATTAAAACTATCAATGGAGAGACTGTAGATACTGTTAAATTGGCAGATTTGAAATCTCAATTTATTGAAACAATGGAATCAAATGCCATAGTAGATTTTTCAAAGAAATTTGGTGCGTCATTTTTTTTATTTGGAAGATGTCAAGATGAAGGTTGGGTAAAATTTAATATACCTAATGAAAAAGAATTCAATTTTTTATTAATGGCGATAAATGAATACGTTGATACACAATCTGGCGGTAAATATCATTTGGAAATGGTTCCGAATAATATTGAGCCAACGGAAGAAATATGAAATTTTATGTTAAAGCAATTGGTCCGAATAGATATTCTGGTGGAAGTTGTAATTGGCTATTAATAAGAGAAATAAAAAGAGAAAATGATAGTTTAGTTATAAAAATTAAAACTAAATGGGGTATTAAATATATTTCTTGTAGTTTAGATATGGTAACTCCAAATTTAATTTTTAAGAATGAACTAAATGGATTTGAAAATTTTAAAAATATTTGCGATAAATTTAAATGACTACTAAACTAATCAAGTGAAAGTGCAATTCTGAAAAAATTGAAAGTCGTGAGCGTTACACGAAGTAGTCACCAGATTGGAAGATACACGAATAGTTAGGTTTTCGTAGAAATTTGCTAAATTTCCGTTCCCGAAAGGGGACTGTCGGGGCGGCACCGACATCTTCCGCCAATAAACAAAAATGAAATATGATTATCAAAATCAAATTTAATTTAAAAGATAAAGTGTTAATCAAAGAACGTAAGTGTAATAATCTACATGGCTCAATGTCGTCAATGTAAAGCGAAACTTAATGCTCATGTAAATTATTGGCATCAGGAATTGACTCCTACCGATAATCAAAATAGTAGAGAGGATATTTCTAAAGCTTTACCTAGTTGGGCTAGTGAAATGGCCGCATTTTGTAGCGCCAAATGTCTTTCAAGTTATCTTCAAGGTCAAGGTCAATCTGTAGCCAAATTAGATGGTACGCCTTCTGGGACTGGTATTGTTGATCTTTTGCGCGAACCTTTTAAATATACTAATATAACAAAACAAGAATTGGATAGAAGAGGTTTTAATGCTCTTCAAAATAAAAAAGTAGTTAATGATATAACGGAAGATAGAAAAATAGTCAATCAAACCTATGACAAAAAAGGCGCAAAAAATGATGGAAATAAGGGGGATTTAAGAAGTCAAGTAGGTTTAGCTACGCCAGAAGAAGACGCCAGCCAAAAACCAGTTTTTGATAAATTAAAACAACTTAAGGATAAAGAAAATATGGAAACTCAAGCAAAAACAACAAAAACTTGTGATAATTGTAAATGCGTTCTTGATGCTAAAGAAGATAAAGGGGAAATGATTAAGGCTACACTAAACGACCATTCAACACAAAAAAATAAGCAATATGATCTTTGCAGCGAGGAGTGTCTTCGTCAAATGTTAAACGGAAGAAGTAAAAAGAAAAAATCTAAAGCCAGTATTATTGAATTAGATATGTCTATCGAATAAAATTATAAAAATATCTATTTTTTTGTGTAATTACTTTTATAATAATTTATGAATACTTCAAATGCTAAACATTGCGTAGCTTGTGATGAATGCGGGGCTAGTCTTGGTGAACTTTATCCTAATGACCATAATAATATCTCTGTACAATTGAGTGATATGGGTAAACATCATGCTGGTGATAGCGAAACTGCTTACCATAACCCAGAAAAATCTCTTAGTTCTAAAAAAACATTTCATTTTTGTGATGAAAGTTGTATGGCTTCCAATCTAAATAAGCGCGCCAAAGCTAAAGCTAAGATGTCTAAGATGTCTAAGGCGAATGTTGTTGATTATCAAGGTAATATAGAAGTAGATATGACTGATTACCTAAAAAAAAAGAGTTTGAGTTAAGCGAAGCGGCCTATATATCAACTCATGAAAGAAGTAAGTTGGGTGAGGAACATTTTTTAGACAAAAAGCGTCGTTCTTTTCCCATTAGACCAGGTCATGAATGTACTGATTTGAACGCTGCACTTCATAGAATTGGAACATATAAAGGTGAATTAAGTCACGAAGAACTTCATAGTAAAATTTTAAGTCGTATGAAATCTCATGGCTGCCCTTTACCCAAAAGCGATAAATAAACATTTTATAAAATTATGAAAAAAACTCTATTTACTACGGTATCTTTAATGGCGTTAACTGTTTGTGCTTTCGGACAAACAAATAACATCACGCCCGTGATTGTAACCGACTTTCCATCTGCTATTAGCGCCGCATTTCATTTTGTTAACATAAACGTTAATCCAACCTTACTAATTTTAGTTCTACACTTGTTAGGTAAATATTATACTAATTATCATCTTGCTGATAAATTTTCTCACGAAATTAATTGGTTTGGTAAACTTGCTAGTGTAGTTGCTTTAATTCCTATTAAACAAATATCCCCATCATCTAAGTAATTGTATATATGTCATATACTACTGGTACATTACCATATTTAGAAAGTAGAATGCATCAGCTATCTCAAAATAGTGGAGATTTAAATAGTTATGCGTTAGAAGCTCAAAATAATTATACATTAACTCCATCGCATGCTGATAAATTAAACAAAGAATTTCATAAAATAATGTTATCAGTTCATAATGTAGTCGAAACTGGAAAACACTTTTAAAATTTAAGCCATCCGAAAGGGTGGTGACGATTACATAAACGATAATCCTCAAGGGTTGTCGCTTTTTCTCATTGTTGCCAGTGACGTTAAGAACGACCAAATCTTCATAAGATTTAGGGAGACGGGGCAGAACCGACCATTGGCAGTATTTTACATAGTGACAAACGAAGATGCTACCTACCATTATTGTAAGTCGTTTAAGTACGTTGATATTGGTTAGAACGGTGTGCAATTTCTATGTAAATAATGGGGTTATAGAATAATAGTTAATTCGCTAATTTCTCGAATTAGTTATCGTGAGTGCGATTCTCCGTAACCCTTCTTGCGCAATGGCGTAATTACAAGCCGCGCCAGTTTCAAACTCTGGTGTTGAAAAACGTGTGGGTGGAAGTCCCTCTTGCGCAACCAATTTCTTCTTGACAATATTCTAAAGATAGCATAATATTTGTTATGCCTTACATTAAACCAGAAAATAGAAACAAATATACAAGTTCAATCAATAATTTAGTTAATTTGTTGACTAATGATGGTTGCGAAGCTGACGTAGGAGAAATTAACTACGTTATCTCTTCTGTTATTTGGAAGTTATTTAAAAATAAACGTAGATATAAAACTGGTAATGATTTAATGGGCGTTTTGGAATGCGTTAAACAGGAATTTTATAGACGGCAATTGGCCGAACTAGAAAATGAAAAAATTAAAGAAAATGGAGATATTTTATGAAGGTAATTAATCTTTTCGCAGAAGCGGGAGCGGGTAAATCTACTACTGCTGCTGGTCTATTTTTCTTAATGAAGTGTGCGGGCTACCATGTTGAATTAGCAACTGAATATGCTAAAGATTTAGTACATGAAGAACGTACAAAAACTTTTAATGATCAGTTGTATATTACTGCAAAACAAAATCACAAACTATTTTTATTAAATAATAAATATGATTATGCCATTACTGATTCTCCATTGTTATTGGGCTTAGTTTATAGACAAGATGATTGTGTATCATATTTTGATGATTTAGTATTTCAATTATTTAATTCATATGAGAATGTAAATATTCTTTTAACTCGATCAAAACCTTATAAACAAATTGGCAGAAATCAAACAGAAGAGGAATCTAAAAAAATCAGAGAAAATATACTTCAAATGTTAAATTATTATAATTTGGATTATTATTCAGTTGTAGCTGACGATAAAGCGCCACATGAAATTTTTTACAGATTAAAACTTGACAAATTTTAAAACCTATTTTACATTTGATTATTAATAAATAATTTATGAATTTTGATCAATGGTATTTCAATTTTGATGAAACTAACAGGGTGGCAACGGCGCAAGATGGTTGGAATGCCTGTAAAAAAGAAATTATTAAAATAATAGCCAAACACGAAAAGGAGACTTATTGGATTACTTTAGATTGGAAAGAACAAGATTGGATTAAAAAAATAAAAGAGTTGTGAAAAAAGATTCTTTTTATTACGATGGTAGATAAGTTTACTTAACTGGCGAAAGCCAAGAAAGGAGAATAATGGAAAAATATTATGAATGTATTGGAATAGTAAATTATTCTGATAAAGATGGTTGGATAACTATGACCCTTCCCCAATCTTTATCTAATTATTATTCTTGGTGGGTTAAGAGATTTATTTGGAAAGGTGTTTCTACTCCGCTATACGGTTGTCATTGCACCATTTTACCAGCAAAACACAACGGAGATTTTCGCAAACATTCAGCGTGGAAAAAACATCAAGGAGAAAAAGTAAAAGTAATATATGAGTCTAAAATATATACTGATAATGATTGGTTTTTTATGGGGCGCTATTTTTGGTTGAGAATCCAAACAGATATTGTTGGGCAAATAAGAGGAGAATTTGGTTTGCCAAAAGAATTATATTGGCCGTTGCACGCTACTATTGGTTATTGTCAACAATGATAAATTGTATATTTGTATTATGAAAGAAATTAAAATTCCCATGAATGATTATATAGAAAGACAAAAAGATATAAATTTTCTGTTAAGCTTTTCGTGTGATATTATAGCAAGTTATTCTTTATTAAAAGATTATGATGTTAGACATGTGGCTTGGGCGATAGATAGATTATTTGGTTATAATCCATCGCTAGAAGAACAAAAAGAAATTTGTAAACCCAATAAAAATGTAAAAGTCCCCAAATATGATTTACTGACAGAGGGTTATGACCCTAATAAATTGCCAAAATAAATGCTTATATGGCGAAATAGAAAACGCATAACGTCGAGAGCGTTACACCCGTAAGGGGTTTGCAAGTGCAAGTCTTGCTATAAGCACCATTTGCAAAGAATGTTGGGAAAAAGATTTTAAAGATTTAGAATAAATATTGGGGTTATCGTCTAATTAGATAGGACTAGAGTTTCTCGAACTTTGAATTTGGTTGCAAATACCAATAACCCCTCCAAATAGCCAAATGGCGTAATTACAAGCCGCGCTAAACTCAAAATTTAGTGTCGAAAGACGTGAGAGTGGAAATCTCTCTTTGGCTACCATTTATATGTCTTTTCAATCTGCTACCCCTCAAGGCCCAAATAATACTATGACAGATGTTTGGATTACTCCTCAATGGATTATAGATAAAATTGGCGTATCTGACCTTGATCCTTGCGGATGGTTGCCAAATGGAACCCCTATAATTCAAACCGCTTACAATTATTTTACAGAAAAAGATAATGGATTAATACAAGATTGGTCAAAATATAAAAGTGTTTTTGTTAATTTTCCTTATTCACAAAGTTATGAATGGCTTGAAAAATGTAAAATAGAATCAAATAAAGGATGCGAAATTATAGTTTTGTGTTTTGTCAGATCAGAGACTCGTGCTTGGCAACAAAATATTAAAAATGCCACGGGTATTAATTTAATAAATAAAAGAATTAAATTTTTAACTCACGAAGGGATAGAAAAGGGAAATGGAAATTGCCCAAGTTGTTTGATAGCATGGGGAGAAAACTCCTTTAATAGAATTAAAAAAGTTGATGGGATTTATTTAAAACTTGACAAATAATAATTTGCTTCTAAAACAGCTATTAGAGATAGTATTAAATATCCTTGGCGCGTAGATTGGAATAAAGAATTATCTATGAAAGTTATGCGTTATGCTTTAGACTATAAATTTAAAAAAGGTACAGATTGGTATAGAAAGTTAAAATTAACTGAAAATTGGGAAATAATAGAGTGGAATAATTGGCATGATGTTTGGTGGGGTAAAGATATTAAAACGCGTAAAGGCGAAAATCATCTTGGAAAGATATTAATGGAAATAAGAGATAAGACTTGAACGGCTTGATAATAATGAAAAAAATTCCAATTAAAGATTGTAATGGAAAAATGATTTATGAAGGTGATTTAGTTGAAATAGACGGTAAAATTCACAAAGCTTTATTTTTTAATGAGAATGATTTTTGGTTCTATAAAGATGGCGCTGGATGGATTTATGACTTGGGAAAATATAAAATAAAATTATGGGGCAAGTCTTTATAAATTAAAAAATTATGACAACCGTAGTGAATATTAAGAATGGTAATAAATATGATGTTTATTGTGGACGAGGCAGTATATTTGGAAATCCATATGAAATAGGGAAAGATGGAACAAGAGAACAAGTCATAGAACGTTATAAAATTTGGTTTAATTTCTTATTAAAAGATAAATTTTTTGTAAACGAATTATTAAAACTTAATGGTAGAACTTTGGGCTGTTTTTGCGTGCCACAAAAATGTCATTGTGAAATAATAAAGGAATGGCTTGACAATCCCAAAAACTTTAAATAGTATATAAATATGACCTATGCTTTTAGAAAATGGTGATTATTATTGGCAGGGAAACGAGGAAGAATGCAATGATTGTCATGAAAAATATCCTATGATGTGGATGATAATGTGTGATTTTGGTATAATAAGATGTTTTGATTGTTGGCAAAAAAACGAAGAGTATGAAAGAAAAAAAATTTAAAATACTTAAGTATTATAAAACTTTTCGAGAGTGGTCAAACGAAGGATATAGTATAAACAAGGGAAGCAAGGCGACGTGGGTAAATAATATACCAAAATTCAGTCGCTCGCAGGTTACTAAAAGATTTAGTAATAGTAGACGTTATTCTATTTGGGAAAATTATGATCCGCGAGATGGTGATGCGGATTTTGAAAATGGTTATAGTGACGAAGAAATGGGTTTTGATATAAATGATTTTGGAGATAATTAAAATATGAAAAAGAAATTTTATAAAACAGTTCCATGCGATTGTAATGAATGTAAATCGTCTCGTTCTATTGGTGGAAATTCTGGTACTAAAAAAATAGAAGTTAAACCACATTCTTGTTTCGAGAATTCGCGAGTTACCAAATGCGATGGGGGAGCAAAAGATGAACGCACTTGTAATATATGTGGGAAAGTTTGGGAATGTTCTTGTAATTTTGATGATGATTTTGATTAATGGTGTCGTGGTCGAGTAGCTAAGACAGCGGATTGCAAACCCGTTATTCCTTGGTGCAAATCCAAGCGATACCTCCATTTTAAGTACGATTTTATTAAATTGAATAGTGTAAGTATTATTGATGGATTGGCCCGCAATAATTACTTTCATAATAATAGCAACAATTTTAATTGGTTGGTCTATTTTTATTTTGAAATGATAATGGGCATATAACTCAAATAGATAGAGTCCTCCCTTCTAAGGAGCGAGATTCGGGTGCAATTCCTGATATGCCTACCATTTGTAACATGACACAAAAAGAAAAAAATGCTTTATTAAAGATTGTAAAGGAACTGGAAAAACTTAAATAACGAGACAACTTTAATGTTGGTTTCACGCTATTAGCGTGAATGTGTAATAATTAGTGTATGATTTCCTTAATCAAACACTATTATCACAAGTTAACTAAAAAAATTAGCGAGCCAAAACGTTCTGACAAATGGCCAACAGTTAGAAAACATCATTTAGAAAAAGAAGGTTGGTGTAAATTTTGTGGTGGGACAGAAGGTTTACAAGTACATCATTGCGAACCGTTTCATATTGATCCTGCAAAAGAATTAGACCCAACAAATTTAATTACATTATGTGAATTAATGGACAAAGAATGTCATTTACATATAGGACATTTAGGTAATTGGAAAAACTTTAATCCAAAAGTAAGAGAACAAGCTAATTCTCCTAAAGTTGGGACGCCAGCTTCTAAATAATTTATTATTTGTTCGTATATCGGTCTAGCTTCCTAAGCCTGATACCGTAGATAGATAAGGTGGGTGCAAATCCCTCTGCGAACTCCATGCTCTATGGTGTAGTAGGAACACGTTTGACTCTGAATCAAATATCTTGGGTGCAAATCCTAATAGAGCAACCAAAATAGTTAATAGAAGATAGATTGTATGCCTTGTTAGTTTAACAGAAAAACGTATCATCGGTAATGATAAAACGTAAGGGCAGCACTTACACTTGGCTCCATTTATGGAAAAATGTAAAATTTGTGATGGTCTTGGTTGGTATGGTCAATTGGTTCATTCTAATTTACCTTGGGAAGCTGAACAAGTACAATGTAGAGACTGTTTGGGAACAGGATACGAAAACAATGCCCAACAAGAACCTCTTAAAGAAATTATTATTGAAAATTTGCCTTGCGTAAGAACCTAGTTCTATTTCGTAAATAGACGTGATACCTGCAATGGTATGCTTGGCTCAATTGTTAGAACGGTAATATAATCGGCGGACTACCCCGTATCATCGAAAGATGGTATGGGGTTTTTTATTTATTGACATTAAAATAAAAGTGTAATAAATTTAATAATAATAAATTCATTTAATATGAAAGAACCATGGGAAGATAGCCCTTGGTATAAAGAATGGTTAGAATTGGCCCATAATAAGCCAAAACAACCTGAAATTGGTTATTGGTATTGGGACAGTGTAAATAAATGTTGGAAATTTCAAAACTAGATAAATAATAAATATGAGTTGTGTAAAAGTAGAATGTAGTAATGCTTTGTTATGGATATGGGCGTTATGCTTGTTTGGTGGAATGATTTTAGTTCTATCTATGGGCATAGAAGACGGCTGTCATCTTTTAAAAGATTACTTGACAAATAAATAAAACTAACCTATTATTGATTATGGTTGATTTTCTTAATCAAGATTTGTTAGAAGTTAGTGTTGATGTTATAATTCAAAGTAATAATTGTTTTTGTACTCAAGGCACGGGAATTGCAAAAGCTATCCGTGAAAAATATCCAGAAGTTTTTACCCAAGATAGTCTTACTAAAAGAGGCGATGCGAATAAATTAGGGACTATTTTACCAGTTAAATTAGTAACCTCCGTTGCTCCTTATTATTGTTTATTAAACTATAATCAATATAAATTTGGAAGAAATAAAAGACAAGTAAATTATGAATCATTTTATCGTTGTCTTGAATTATCTAAAGATTTTTGTATCAAAAATGGTTGTAAAACTTTGGGATTGCCGTATAAAATGTCTTGTCACAATGCGGGAGGATCGTGGCCAGTTGTTTTGTGTATGATTGAATCAGTTTTTAATGATGAAAATATTAAAGCATATATATGTAAATTGCCTGAAATTGACCCTTTTTGATATTATAATATGAGTGACGTTATGTATAATGATTTTCCAGATTGGAAAGAAAAGATAAAAAGTTATCTTGTTCATGATGAAGCTCAAATAAAGGGATTTTTCTTTGATTATCGTTGGTTAAGTAACTTTTCTAAAGGTAAGTGTTGTTATGAAGGCGATATTTATCTTTATTCTGAAAATGCTTATCAGGCCGCCAAAGTGTCACCAGAACATAGAAAAAGGTTTTTTTTCTGTTCCCCTTCTGAATCAAAAAAGATTTGGAAAGATTTACCTCCAATAGATATTAGCAAAGACGACTGGGATAAACGCAAATATGATGTTATGTTTGACATTGTAGTAAGTAAATTTTTGTTTAATAAAGATTTGCGCCAAAAGTTAATTGATACTGGCAATCGTTATTTGGAAGAAACAAATCATTGGCATGATAATTTTTACGGTTATTGTATATGCGAGCGGTGTAAGGATAAAATACATCAAAATATGCTTGGGAAAATCCTTATGCTTAATAGGACTTTTTATCAAAATAATAAATAGAATAAGTTAAATAGACTTGACAATTTGATAATTTTATGTCCTAATTGTCATAGTCAAACAAATACAAATAAAGGAAAAAATGCAAGCAGAAAACATTATAGAAAGGGAAAATGTCCGACAACAGAATCAAAGTAGATTCTGGTTTACGTCGGATACTTAGCTCATTTTTTTCATAAAAATATTATCAAATATTCTAGTCGTCCATTTTCTAATATCGAAGAAATGAACGAAACTATCGTAAATAATTGGAATAAAGTAGTGAATGAAGATGACATCGTTTATTTTCTTGGTGATTTTATTTTTGGAAACAGTGCGCAAACCAAAGACCTTTTTTTTAAATTAAAAGGAAAAATTAAAATAATTTGGGGCAATCATGATTCTACTTTAAAACAATTTTTAAAAGGTATAAATAATTATCCAGAATTAAAAAAGAGAATCGAAATTTTAGGTGATTATGCCGAAATAAAGATAAACGAGCAAGATATTACTCTGTGTCATTATGCTATGAAAATTTGGAATCATTCGCATCATGGAGCATGGAATTTGTTCGGACATAGTCATGGAAATCTTCCAGATGATCCGCATAGTTTGAGTTTTGACGTAGGAGTAGATTGTCATAATTTTTCACCAATTTCTTTTGATGAAGTGTCTAAAATAATGTCCAAAAAAGTTTGGAAATCTATTGACCATCATGGAGAAAAATTTAATAAAGAGGATTATTCTAAATTAGAGCGTCAACGTCAATACGAAATGTTAAAATTAGAATTTAATTGACAAAGTATAAAATTTAATATATGTTTTTTTTAAAATCGTGAAACCTAACAAGATTATATTAGTCAGACATGGCGAAAGTCAAGGCAATGTTAATAAAGAAATTTATTCCGAAATTCCAGATTACGCTATTTATCTAACTGAAAAGGGTAAGAAACAAGCTCAAGAAGCTGGACAAAAAATAAAACATATTATAAATAACGAATCTTATTGTGCTTATTTTTCACCTTATTTTAGGGCGCGACAAACAATGGATATAACATTAGATGAATTAAACCCTTTAAAATTAGCATTTTTTCGAGAGGAACCGAGAATTAGAGAGCAAGAATATTCTGGAAAACTACGTGATGGCAAACTTTTAAATGAAAAGGAAAGAGAATCTTTTGGAAAATTCTTTTATCGTTTACATGGTGGAGAATCAGCGGCTGATGTTTATGATCGTGTAAGTGATTTTATTGGTTCTCTACATAGAGATTTTGTAAAAGAAAATTATCCAAATAATATTTTACTTTTTGGTCATGGAATGACAAATAGAGTCTTTTTGATGCGTTGGTTACATATTTCTATTGAAGAATTTGAAATGTGGAAAAATCCTCATAATGGTGAATTGCATATTTTGGAATTACAAAAGGATGACAAATATAGACTTATTACAGAAATGAGAAAACACGAAAAGGGTTATGGATATAAATATAATTTTAAAGGACATGAAAATTGATATACAAAATCGAAGTAAAATTACTAAAATAATTAATGGCGCGATTATAAGCGCCATTAATGATCATGGACCTATTACTGAAGATAATTATAGTAGTGCTTCTAAACGAGTGTATGGCGAATTGAAATGTTTAGCTAAAAATCAACGGGATATAGATGAAAATATAGAAAATAATATAAATTCTCAATGTTTAGCAGATACTTTTGGTAGTCACGGGCAGGGATAAAAAAGTCTTGACATTTCAGAAAATTTGATCTAAAATATACAAATAGAATAATCTAACGCTGTATTAGGTAAAACCCTAATATAGAGGAAGTTCGACGGAGCTAAACAGCCGTGGCAGGAATAAAATCCGTTATTGACCACAAGGTAGCTCTAATTCTAAACGTCCGAGGGTAATGTTTCCCGTTGACGACAGGTTGAAGCAGCCATTATTAGTACATGGCCATTAGAAATAATGAGATAAATGTTAGATTGAAATTAACAAAACGTCGGCTATTTTCTATATACATTTCGAGTCGCAAATAACGAGCGTATAAACCATGCTTAATACTTGACATTCTATAAAATTCCAATATAATAGATTTATATGTATAATTTGTTTCTCGATGACGAGAGGATGCCAAAAAACGTAACTTGGGTAAAATTACCATTAGTCGAGTGGGTTATTGTGCGTAGTTATAATCAATTTGTTCAAGTCATCAAACAAAAAGGTCTTCCATCGCTAATATCCTTCGATCATGATCTTTCTTACGAGGACGAAAAAAAGACAAAAGATTTTAAAGAAAAAAATGGCTATGATTGCGCGAAGTTTTTATTTGAATATTGTATGTCAAAAAATTTAGAATTGCCAAAGTATTATATTCACTCACTTAATGTTGTTGGTCGCGAAAATATTTTTAATTTATTAAACTCTTTCAATAAATTTCAAAATATAGATTAATATAAAAACAAGTGCTTGACAATAATTAAAATTGTGATAATTTCAAATTATGAATAGGGAAATGGTTCAAAAAATTCACGAAACACCTTTTAAGTTTTTTGCGGCTATTAGTGGTGGAGGACAAGGTTTTTTGGGCGATTTTTGCAAAATAGAAGGGGCATCTAATAATTTTATTGGTGCCATTATTCCTTATAATCAAAATATTTTTAATAAATTTTTAGGGGGCAGGAGTCCAGACCATTATGTTAGCTCCGAGGCGGCGAGAAAGCTTGCTGTATCATCGTTTATGGAATGTTTAAATGCTAATATCCCGCGTCAAAATGCCGTAGGGTTAGCGGCAACCTGCTCCCTTGCGAAATTTAATGAAAGAGAAAATAGAAAACATAAAGTGTATATTGCTGCCCATTGCTATACGTTTACATTGGTTATTGAGATTATTCTAAATCAACATCGTCGTAACCGTAGTAGCGAAGATGAATTAGTGTCCAATTTGTTGTTTGAAGTATTAGCGTATGTTACTCTGGCAAAACCCATTAATATTAAACCGTTTTATATTGATGAAGAAAATGGGGAAAGTTTCAAAATTACAGAAGAAAGAGATAAAAATTTAGGTTATCTTATTAATGGCGAAACTGATTTAATTAGTACTGTCAATTTAGCTGAAACTAAAGAACTTGTAATATTTAGTGGTTCATTTAACCCTATTCATAATGCCCATAAAGAGATTGTCGAGGCGGCACAAAAAATTACTAATCAACCAGTATTTTTAGAATTAACTATAAATAATGCTGATAAAGGTTTTCTAGACTTTATTGAATTAGAAAATCGTATCAATAATTTAGCTGGATATGAATTTATTTTAACTAATGCTCGCACTATGAAAGATAAAGTAGATACGATTAAAAAATATGCCCCAAAAGCTAATTTAATTTTCGTTGTTGGTTCGGACACTTGGGAACGTATTTGGAATCCCAAATATGGATTTGAATTACATTTTCTTGAACAGTTTTTTACGAATCAAAACGTTAGGTTTATTAAATTCAAAAGAGGTGGATTTGTTGAAAAGGAAATTTCTTGTGGTAAAAATTTGTTAATTCAACATGATAAAATTAATGAGCCAACCAAAACTATTAGTTCGAGTGATATAAGAAAAGGTTTGACAACTTAACAAGTATAATATAATTTATTTTTATGGATTATCCTACTTCATTTCAAACTACGGATGCTTTTATTTTTAATCGTGTTACAAGAGGTATGTTACTTGGACGAAAGAAGGGTGCAGATAAATGGCGATTTATTGGAGGGTTTGTTGATCCAAAAGACGTTTCTTTAGAAGCCGCCGCACAACGCGAAAGGATTGAAGAGGCTGGAAAAAATTTAGAATGCGCTTTTCCTGAATATATTTTTAGTTTTCGTGTTGATGATCCTCGTTATAAAGATAGTCCACATAAAATTCTTACCGCTGTTTTCGCGCACGAATATATTTTTGGCTATGCTCAAGCGGGCGATGATATTGAACAAGTTGATTGGTTTGACTTTTCTTATATTAGAGGAAGTTATAAAAAGATTGTGGTTAAAACTCATTGGCCAATTGTTGAAAGTTTAATAAAACATGGTTTAATATGAAAAATGAATATCAATTATGTGGAGTTTGTATAATTTGGTGCGGCGGCAAAATTGTTTTAGCTGAAAGAAAAGCTACAAGTTTTAGTGGATATTATGGGGTTGCTGGCGGTAAAATCAATAAAGGAGAAAACATTTTGGATGGAACAGTTAGGGAAGTTTGGGAGGAAACTGGTGCTTATATTTATAAGGGTGGTTTAGACTTAATAGATTGTTACGTTTTAGATGATAAAAAGCAAAAGGTTTTTATTTTTGAATCTGGCCAAGACATTATTTATTTTCATAATATTAAGCATACTGAACCTAAAAAACTTGGTCCTTGGAAACTGTATACAAAAGAGGAAGCGTTAAAACTTAATTTAATGCCATATATTCGTGAATATTTGGAAAACGTTAATGTTAAAAAATTCAAACCAATTTTTGCTTGACAAACCTTTAAATATACATTAAATTTTAATTATGAGTAATATCATATTCCAAACGGATAGTTATAAACTTAATCACTGGAATCAATACCCAGAAGATACAGAAGTAGTTTATTCTTATTTTGAATCTCGTCATGGTGCCGCATTTCCCTACACCATTTTCTTTGGATTACAGGCTATTCTTAAAAAGTATTTGGTTGGGCAAGTGGTTACTCGCGCAAAAATTGAACGGGCTGCGGCTTTATGCTTGGCGCATTTTGGTACTAATACCATGTTTAATCGTAGTGGTTGGGAATACATTTTAGAAAAACATAATGGTTTTTTGCCTATTCGTATTAAAGCAATACCAGAAGGATTAAAAATTCCGACTAATAATGTTTTGATGACGGTTGAAAATACTGACGAACAAAATTGTGGATGGTTAACAAATGCTTTAGAAAGCGTTTTAACTCATGTTTGGTATTCGAGTACGGTAGCAACTCTTTCGCGAAGTGTAAAAGAAACTATTCGAGTTTATCTTGAAAAAACTTCTGAAAATATGGGTGGTTTAAATTTCATGTTACACGATTTTGGTTATCGCGGTGTAAGTAGCGATGAATCTTCGGAATTTGGCGGTGCTGCTCACCTTGTTAATTTTATGGGAACTGATACCGTGCCAGCCATGGAATTTATAGTTGATTATTATAACGGTAAAAAGGATTTTTCTGGAATTGCTTATAGTGTTCCCGCGACTGAACATAGTATCATGACAGCTTTAGGTAAAAATGGCGAAGCTAATGTTGTTGAAAGACTTTTAACTCAATATCCCAAAGGTATTTTGTCGGTTGTCGCTGATAGTTATGACATTTATAATTTTGTAAATATTATTGTTGGAAAAATATTTAAAGAAGAAATCTTAAATCGTGATGGCATATTTGTTGTACGCCCTGATAGTTGTGACCCAACTCACCCAACTCCAGAAAGTTTAATGGTTTGGATTATGAATGCTCTTTGGGGCAATTTTGGCGGCACTATCAATAAAAAAGGCTATAAGGTTATTAATCCAAAGATACGTGTGCTTTGGGGCGATGGAATTGATAACATTGGAATTGAAAAAATTTTGCAAGCCGTTATGGATAATGGGTTTAGCGTAGAAAATATTGCTACGTTTGGAATGGGCGGCGGCTTGCTTCAAAAAATTAATCGTGATACACAACGTTTTGCTTTCAAGAGTAGCGCACAAAAGCGAAATGGTCTTTGGTATGATATTCAAAAGGAACCTAGAGATACTACTAAAATTAGTAAAAAGGGGCGTTTGAAGTTAGTTAATGACAATGGTAATTTTTTGACAGTTCCAATTACTGATAATCGTCCTGATGTTCTTCAAACAGTTTTTGAAAATGGACAATTAATTAAGGAGTATACATTTAATGAAATAAGGGCGAACGCCGAAAAGGATTTAACATGAAAAAACAAAAAAATAAACAAACTTATTGTCGCTGGTGCGGTAGCTATGGATCACATAAAAGTTCTGAACACGTTTACGAAAACGAAAAACCTATTATTCTATCCGAAAATGAAAGCAAGAAAAATAATAAAAAGAAGCGTCTTTAAGTATTTTCATAAAGATTCTAATGTTGTATATAGAACAAAGAATAATGTTTCATTATGTGGATATATGTATTTAGAAGAACATAATCATTGGTATCCAGCAGTATTTGCCAACAGGAAATCGGAAGAAGTACTTATAAGTGATGGATGGAAACTTATTCCTTTTGACGCAATTGATAAATTAAGACAAAAATATTTATAACATAATTATGAAAACTAGAATAATTAAAAAACGAAGTGACTATTTGTATTTTTACCATCCAAATGATCGTAGAGTCTGTAGAGTTAAGAATAATATTTTTATGTATTCGACTGATATGGAAAAATGGATTATAGACAAGAGTATAATTTCTATTTCTCGGTTAACAACCATATGTAATTGGAAAGAATGTTCTTATGAATTTGCAAAAGATTTATGCGATAAAAAAAATTCAGGCAATTCAATTGCTATTGATTCAATTCCTGAAGATTTAATTGTTGTTGATCCAATCAAAGCTTACCCTTTAAACTCGAATTATAATTGGTCGGACGCAGTAAATAAATCACCTTGTAGAGATTTATCTTCGCGACTAAATGAAATTAAGAAAGGATCACCTCAAATACTGCAAGACTATCTTATGGCCGTAGTTGAACCTAATCCAACAAATATAACATGTGCCGACAATCCTTGTAATTCTAAAAATCACCATGACGAAATAGTAAAATGGATAGAACCAGATTATAATACTTAAATGGATTTATTAAATGACAAAAGGGTTTTAAGACTTAACGCAAATTATCAAAGACTTGGTTTTTGCAGTGGACAAGATGCTTTTATTGCCCTAATGGGAGAAAACGCTGATGGTTCACCACCAGCTTTAGCGTTAGATATTTATTATAATTATGATGAATTTGGAAAACCTATCATTGAAAAAATAAAATATTTTGATGCTTTAGATTGGGAATTTTGGCTTTTAACAGAACCACGCAAGGGTGATTTAGATAAAGTCATTCATACTTCTAAAAGAATCGTTAGAATACCAACGGTTTTGGTATGTCCAAGATTTCGTAAAATGCCAATGAGACAACAAAAGGCTACTCCATCCGCTATATATGAACGGGATGGAAATAAGTGTGTTTATAGTGGCATTCCCTTGACAAATAAAACTCGTTCACTTGATCACGTTATACCTCGCTCAAAAGGTGGGGAAAATACTTGGGAAAATTTAGTGGCATGTCATAGAGATATTAATTCAAAAAAGGGAGATAAATTCAATCATGAAATTGGTTTAAAAATTGCGCGGCCAATTCCTTCTCCAAGAATATTGCCCTTATGTTCGACCATTAAAGGTGTTTATCATCCAGATCATGAACATTTTTAGAACAATAATTTAAAATAAAATAATTTTCTTTAAAAAAGAACTTGACAATATATTAATATTGGTTTAGTTTTCATTATATGAAATTGTTGCTTGAATTTACCGAAGGCGAATTAGAAAATTTTCGTACATTTTCTCAATCCGTTGAAAAACAACTTGGCAACGTTTATGTTGGAACAAATTCACTTTGTGTTTATTACGATTATCCAAAAGAATTAGCTGGACTTTTGCGACCAACGGCAGGGAATCCTTATGTGAGTGACGCAGAACTTGCTGAATTAAAGCATAAACTTAAATCAGGAAAATTAGTTTTTGAAATATTTAGTAGTAAGCCGCAAAAATGAAACATAGACCTTTAATTTTACGTTCTGATGCTTCTTGTGAATATTTATGGAGTGGTACCGTTTATGAACGGTCGTATTATGAATGGCCGTACGTGAAAATTTTTAAAAAGAATAAGAATGGTGTTTTTGTCAAGCAATTAAGTGGTAATGAATGGATTTCTATACATGATGTTACTTGGAATTATTACCAATTTGTAAAAGAATGGAAAAAAATTGGAAAAAAAGAACTACAGTTTTATTATCCAGATATAGTTTTATAAGACCCTATTGCTTGAAAAATTTCTTGACAAATCATAAAAACCATCATAAATTTATTCTATGAACAAACATATTAAAGATGTAGAATCATTCAATATTGGACTTCAATCCGCCTTGGATGTATTGCGGCAACATTTTTTTGCGGGCAATCTCGATGGCGCTAATAACGCCATTCTTCAAATTGAAAGAATGATTGTACCCATATCGGATAATGGAGTTTACGACGATATTTATATTCCTGATTCTGTAAAGGAGGAATTCGTCCCCCCCGCTGATTTAATGGAGCAAGTTTAATGTTATTTCCTAATCCTAATGGTAAAATTATAGCGGTTATTGGTAGTAGAGAGTTTGCAGATAAAAAACTTCTTTATGATTATCTTACACCACGTAGAGATAAAATAAAATTAATAGTTTCAGGCGGCGCACGAGGCGCTGATACATTAGCGGTAAAATTTGCAACCGATTTCGGTATACCTTATTTAGTATTTCCTGCTTTATGGCACGATTTAGAAACTGGAGTATTTAATAAAGGCGCGGGCTTTAAAAGAAATTGGTTTATAATTTCTAATTGTGATGTTGTTATTCCTTTTATAAAAAAGGGCGGAAGCAAAGGAACACAAAATTCTATTGATATTGCTAAACAATTAGGAAAACCAGTTAAAATTATTGAATTTGAACCAATAGAAACTTTGTAATTAAAATTCTTGACAAAAAGTAAAAATTAATCTATATTAAACATATGAGTAATAAGTATAATTATCGTGATAAATCAGGCAAATTTGCGAAATCGGTTTCAAATACCAAAATCGTTGCAGGCAGATTATACTCTTGGAAAGGTATAACTGTTCGCGCCATTTCTGCCGCCAACAAAGAAAACGCCATTGTTAGCGTACATAAAGCCTTAATAGGAACTGTCCCTAAAAGCGAGCTTCAACTCCTTTCCAAGGACCAAGTTCTAGCTTATTTGGAAAACGTATAAATTACTTGACTGAGTTATAAAAGTACGTCATAATTTGGGTAATATGAGAAATGTTGAATATTTATTACCTCTTGAAAATAATGGCGAAGCAGTTGAACGACATTTTAAATCTCATATCTCCAAAGGTTCAATATCGCCCACAAAAAGAGTTGCGAATGTTAATTTAAGTGAAGTGGAAAAGGCTAGAGCAGAGATGATACGCAAGCACCGAAATTGGCGGCGACGGAGGAATTCACTTTTAAATTCTTACTATGAATAATAATTTATGATTAACGTTTGCGTCATTTATCCAAATACACAAGAATCCAGAAATAGTATTTTTGGAAAACTTGTTGAATGGTCTAAAAAAATAGATTTAGAAACCCAAGGAATTTCAGCGAACCATTTTAAGGTAGTTAAAGGCTGGCCACCAAAAGAGGTATTAGAAAATTTTCCTTTAAATCTTCAAATTGAAGAGATTATTATAGAAAATGATAAGATAACTACTATCCGTAAATTAGTAGTTGATGCTGAAATTATTGAAAATTCGACCGTAGAAGAAATTCAACAAAAAGAAACTTCACAAATTATTGAGACTACAAATGTTTAAAGGAATTATAGCAATGGATGATGCCCGAACCATAGGTAAAGATAATGATTTGCCTTGGCCAAAACAGAATGGAGATTTATCTTTTTTTAAGGAAAAGACTTGGGGCGACAATGTTATTTTTGGTCGTAAAACATTTCAAGGATTAGGAAGGACGTGTTTACCTAATCGTAAAATTTATGTAATGACTAATTTTAATCCTTATGGATGGAGTTATTCAGAAATTAATTTTTCTGGCGGCAAAGGCGAAACAAGAATTATTCAACATGAGTCAGATTTACCAGCAGAAGATTTTTGGGTTTGTGGCGGGAAAGCTATTTATAATTTATTTCTACCCAAAATGACTGAGTGTTTTGTGACCTATATAAAAGGTGTATTTGATGGAAATGTAAAAATGAATTATTTTGAAAATCAATTTCCTTATCAGAAAGAAATAGCTCAAACAGAAAATTATAGAACTGTATGGTTTTGGAAATAAGCTATTATTTAAGTTGAAATATACTTAAATGATAGTGATATGAATGGAAGAAAACGCTTGTCTTGGGAAGAAACTGCATTAAGATTAGCTTATAACATCGCTGATTATCGTTCGGAAGATTTATATATACAAGTAGGTGCGGTTATTATTAAAAATGATAATTCAATTATATTAGGTTATAATGGTGCGCCGATTGGTATTGATATTGATTGGTCTAATCGTGATGAAAGACGTAAGAGAGTTATTCATGCAGAAGAAAACGCATTAGATAATATTACATTTGGAGAAGCAAAGATAGTAGCAGTTACCGCAATGCCCTGCGAAAAATGTATGGTTAAATTAGCTCAAAAAGGAGTTAAAAGAGTTATTTATGGTTGTGAATTAGAAGGATACGATAATAATTTTGCTAAACAACTCGCCAAAGAATTTGGAATAGAATTAATTCAAAAAATTATTTAGTATAATTTGTAAAGAAGTTGGAAATTATAAAAAATTATGATATTTTCTCGTACTTGGGCAATGCCGTCGCATGAGACTTTTAAAATGAAGCCTTGTGCCGAATTTGTTAAAAGGTATTTAGCTAACTCTAAGATAAGTATTGACCCATTTGCTCGAAATTGTGATTGGGCGACTTATACTAATGACATAAATCCTCATACTTCTGCCCAACATCATTTAGATGCTATAGAATATTTAAAGTTATTATATAGTCAGGGAGTAAAATCTGATTTAATTATTTTAGATGCACCATATACATGTCGCCAAATTAGTGAATGTTATAAAGAAATAGGAATTAAAGTAACTCAAAAACATACTCAAATTGGCTCTTTTTACAAGGATATTAAAGACGCTGCCGATTCTATTATAAGCCCCAATGGTATAGTTTTGACATTTGGTTATAGTTCCGTAGGGATGGGAATTAAAAGAGGATATAAGATAGAGGAAATTAGACTTGTTGCCCAAGGTGGTCCACATTTTGATGTTATATGTGTGGCCGAAAGGAAAACTTAGATTATATAATTACCATAAAGGCTTTAGCGCCCTTGGCCCTATCATTGTCAAAAGAACTTTTCCCGCCTAAAGCTACTCCCTCATAGATATTAAAGATAGTTAAATCTCCATCACCAGATAATTCCATAGCTTCTTTTAATAGATTATTACTATCTTCAAAAGATAAGTTTGCTGGTGTTTTACCATCGGCTAATAGTAAAGTATTGCGGTAAGCACAATCGTGAAGATAGGCGGCTTTCCAGTAGGTTCCGAATGGAGCTAATCCAGTTGACCATAGAGCTTGTGGTGTACTCGCGCCATCGGATGTTGCGCCTTTTGGTAAGATGTAAGTCGTACCATTTTTTGATATATATATGGCGTTTTCAAGTAAAAAGAAATTATGTCCATCTGCCGTTGCTACTGAAAAGTATGGAGATTGAAAACCATTCATATAAGTTATTACACAAAAAAAACTCCTTACTTTCGTAAAGAGTTAGTATGTATTATAAGTAAATTATTATTGGCCTAGACCTTGATTTATACCAGCACTAATCCAACCAGTGATTTCTTGAACTGTCGCATTAGTTCCATTAGCAGAATATTTATCAGCTAGATTTAATCCATTAATTACAATTGGAGCAATGATAGCATCCTTTACTCCCGCTTGAGTTAAAGCGGCTGATACTTGGGCTGTTGTTAAAGTATTAGTGCCAGTTGAAATTCCATTTAAAACAGATTCGGCAAGTACAAAATCGGGTTTATATTGCGCGCCATTTGATTGTGATAGAATCTCAGCAGTTCCAATGCTAACGGCACTGGTTATAGCAAACTGTTCAAGAGCAATGTTATTTTGATTGGTACTGACAGTAGTACAACCAGTTACAATAGCAACTAAACTTAACGCTACTACGCTTATTGTGGAAAATATTTTAAATTTTGTCATAACTTATTATATTATATTACACTAATTTTTTCTAATATTAGAATGAAAACAATTTAATATCTATTTTTCCAGTAAAACCGTCATCTTTACTTATAGTAGAAAAGCGTTGAACCAAAGAAAAATCTAAACGATAATGATGACTAAATAGAATTATATCATGGTCAATTCCTAAACCTAATCCAAAATTCTTTGAACCATCGTCTAATCTTGTTTCCGCTAAACTTTTAAGCATAATATCCCATGTATTCAAATATTTAATTGTTGAAAAAGGGGTAATGCGGTAGTCTGCCGCGACGGAAGCGTGATCTATATAATCAATAGCATTACCCGAATAAGAATCTAAATTATAAGAACCTAATTCTACCCCAACTCCTATGTTTTTAGTAGTCCACATTTCAGTTTCAAGTGAATAACCAGTTGTCATTTTTTTTAGTCCTAAACTTGTTAATGATGGCACACTAAAGGTTGGCGCTATTGATATATCAAATTCTCCTGCATTAAAAAACGAATTGGTATTTATAGTAGGGGAAATGTAAGGGAAATTAAAATTTTGCGCCGATGCCGTCATCACTCCTAAAACTATAAAAGTAACAAGATAATTTATTAAATTTTTAAAAGACTTCATATTGAGAATTACACTTAATTTTTTATTTGACTTTAATTAAATTATATGTTAGTATTCTTATATGGATTTATCTTTATGAATAACGCTGACAAACAATATCTTGAATTAGTTGATTATGTTTTAGCTAATGGCAGGCTTAAAAAAAATAGAACGGGAATTGATACAATTGGGGTATTCGGCCAACAGTTACGATTTAACTTGTCAGAGGGTTTTCCCTTGCTTACGACAAAAAAAGTTTTTTTTAAAGGCATAGTCCATGAATTATTGTGGTTTTTGTCTGGAAGTACAAACATAAAATATTTAGTTGATAATGATGTTCACATTTGGGATGAATGGGCATTTAAGCGTAATCAGCAAGAATTTCAAGAATTTCAAAAAAAGTGGCCAAATTCTATTGTTCAACCAGTAGAATATAAAACACAATCCGAATTTATTGAAGCGGTTAGAAAATATATGTCTCCTAATGGTTTAGGTGAACTTGGAGAGGGAACTTATGGGGGAATGTGGCGTAAATTTCCCTATTCTGAATTAGATAAATTTTATAATTCGGAAACTGGTTTTACAGAGGTTGGAGAAAAAATTGGTTATGTTGACCAAATTCAAAAAGTCATTGATAAATTAAAAACTAATCCCGATGATAGACGTATGATTGTATCGGCTTGGCATCCTTATTGGGTAGAACATTGCAGTTTACCCCCCTGCCATTGTCTATTTCAATTTCATACGGAAGAATTAACAATTGAAGAAAGAAATTCTTATGGAATAAATGTTATGGGACAGTCGTTTTTAGATGAAAAAGAAATGGATGAAAAGGGTGTTCCAAAACGTCGTTTAAATTGTCAATTGTATCAAAGAAGTTGCGATTTAGCCATCGGAAACCCATATAATATAGCGAGTTACGCACTATTAACTCACATGATAGCGCAAGTATCTAATATGGTAGTTGGTGATTTTATACATACTTTTGGCGACTTACATATTTACGTTCCGCACATTGAAAATTTAAAAATTCAAAGAACAAGAGAACCTTATCCATTACCTACAATTCAGCTTAATCCTGAAATTAAAAATATTTTTGATTTTAAAATTGAGGATATTAAACTTCTAAATTATCAGAGTCATGGGAAGTTGGCTTTTGAGGTTGCCGTTTAAGCTTGACAATCAATAAAACTTTGTTTATGGTTGGATATGGATTCGCATTTAACACAAAATACATTGGATATTATCGCTTTTATGAACGAAGCAATTGAAAACGGGCAACGCTTTAAACTTGGCGACGAACCAAATGAAATTGTTTTGTTTGATGGAGTAAGGGATGATATTAGGATGACTAATACTCATGGTGGCGGCACTTGGCACATTAATGATTATCAATGATTTATGAGAAGTTCAGACGACCCAACTTTAATTGGAGCATTATTTCAAGATGATTTGCCCGATGGTTGCTGCGCTATAAAATGCGAAAAATGCACTTGTATTTTTCCTGACAAAAGCGAAATAGGCGAACCCTGTATTTGTCCTACTTGTAAAACGGAATTATTTTATCGTAGTTGGTGTAGTTGGTAATTTTCTCTTGACAATTTCTTAAAATTATTCAATAATCAAATTATGAGTCATCCAGTTAAATTTAGAGCGTGGTTTAATGGCAAAATGCATTATCCAGTATTTTTTGGTTTTGAAAACGGCATTCTTCTATGGGAGTGGAAGGATGGAGATTTTAACAAAAATTCTCGCGAATTTCAAATGTTTACAGGTTTGTGCGACGTTAACGATAATGAAATTTATGAGGGGGATATTTTAACAGGCATTAAACTTCCTAACGTTGGTAAGGGTACTTTTTTTGCTCAAGTTCAATATGTACCTTGTTATTATAGATTTGTAGCTACACTTCCGAATGGGGAACAGTTGACGCCAATTTTGAATGGTGAAGGTGTTTATACGCATCACCTTAAAATTGTTGGAAATGCTTTTGCTAATCCAGAACTTTTAAAATTTTTATGAAAACTTTTACATCGAAAGACGGAAAATATTCAGCAAAATATGATGATTCTTTTAAGGTTGGTGATTTAATTACTGCTTATCAAAAGGGTTATCATGAGTTTGTAAAATATCAAGAGAGAGGTGAAACTGCTGCTCCCCTTATATATTATAGACGTGTTTTTAAGTTTAATGGACGTTCAGCAAAGTCTAAAAAAGTATTATGCTGCGATGCCGTGTATTGTCATAAAGCTTCCGAACATATTAAAAATTTAATTAAAAATTTACACGAACAGATAAAACTTTTGGAACAAATTCCAGCTTAATCATTAAGCTTGACAATTAAGCTTGACAATTATTTAAGGTTAACATATTTTTGATACTATGGACTTTGACCATTTTACATATATTCCCAATGGACGTTGGCAAATGGGATGCGAAGTTGAATGTTGTATTAAGCGCGCCCAAAACAGAAGCTTTGAGAAACAACTTAAATCTTTACACAAAGGAATTGAATTTGAATATGATGGTTCATTAAGGCCAATTGGTTGGTCACACGATAATCATAATAGTGAACTGTATTATAATAGAGGGGACATTAGAAACGACGCTCCATTTGATCAAGGACACGAATTACTGACGCCTGTTTTACCTGTAAAAGATGCTAGTTTACTTTTAATTGAAATTTTTCGTTTAATTGAAAAAGATGGTTATACAAATAAAAGTTGTGGGCTACACGTTAATTTTTCTCCAATTAATAAATCTGATTATGGAAAGATCAATCCTTTCTATTTAGTTTCGCAACCTATTTGGAATGAAATTCGGGAAGTGTTTGGGCGTATGAAAAACAAATATTGTAAAAATATTTTTGTGCGCGAAGATATTTGTAAAAATCCCACTTCTATTTTGGAGCATGTTAAGCATGGGAAATTTTGGGATAAGTATGATGGTATTGAAAGGACGACTGATTATAAGCATTTGAATGCGATTTCCCTATGGCGTTACATGGTAAAAATGCAGCAATTTAATCGTTTTAATAAACAACGTTTTGTTGATTATAAGTGGCATTATTCAGTTGTTAACTTTGATCATTATACTCCCTTACCCGCGCATGATTCAAGAATTGAAGTTAGGGGATTTGGTAATAAAAATTATCATTTAAGATTAGAGGAAATTATTTCATACATAGAAAAAATTATTGAATTGTTTGAAAATTCTATGAATTTTACTTTAAAGGATATTGGCAAAGAGGAAATAATAGCACCAAAAAAGGAAATTAAACCAAAAAAAGCGTTACAATCTCCTTATTCATCTATTCTTGATGAAGAATATGATTATACTGAAGCCTTTTAATTATGACAGCTACACCTGAACAATTAGAACAACATGGCAAAGCGGTTAAGAAGCATGTTTTTTATGTGAGAAAAAATGGCCGTAAATTAATTAAGGAATTTCAGAAACGCCTTAAGGAACATGATTTATCTAAATTAGAAGAGCCAGAATTGAGTGTTTACGCCGAACATAATGATAAACTTAAACTAACAGAGTATGGAACGAAAGAATATGAACAACTTTTGGAATTAGTAAAACCAGCTATTACCGCACATTATAGTCAAAATAGGCATCATCCAGAACATTTTCCAGATGGAATAAATGAAATGGATTTAGTTGATTTGTTGGAATTACTGTCGGACTGGACAGCAAGCGTAAAGAAAAATAAGAACGGCAATATTCATCGTTCTATTGAATTAAATACTAAAAGATTTAATATTAGTCCACAGTTAGCACAAATTCTAACAAATACTGTTCACAGATATTTAAGTTAATATTATGAAAATTACTTTAGAGCATTTGTTAAGCCAGCAATATTTAAGGGAAGATTATAGCTCTTATTATCCAGAAAAAAATACTGATGAAGATTTTCGGGTAGAAATTACTCGATTGTTTAATGATTGGGACAAACATCCTTGGGACTGTAAGTGTTTAATTTGTGTTTAATGCTTGGCAAACGATAAAAAACTTTTTATTATTTTAATATGAAATTCAAAGTATCAATTATTGTTGGAGTTGTTGAAGCTAACTCCCAAGAAGAAGCTAACAAAAAGGCTATTCAACATTTAGAAAATTTTGCTGGTTCTAATGATGGTAGCGAAATTTTGGCGAATGCTGAACCTATTCTTACAGAAACTACTACTAATGCTTCATGGAGCAAATGGGGAGGATTTAAAAATTAACATGAAAAACGTCCAACGAGAATATATTTGCGAAAATCCAGAATGCGGGAACGGAATGAGAGTTTGTGTATTTCATTCTAATATGAAATCTCGCCAGCAACAATGTGCTTGGTGTGGTCAAAAAATAAAAGATACAGGTAGATATTGGCTTGTTTGGCGCAAAAATGTTATTGGATATAATGGAGACGGTACAAAATTTGAGATTTTTAAAAGAAAAGATTTAAAATGAAAAAGAAAAAAGATTATCCACGTTTGTCTAATGGCGAAATTGATTATTCAAAAGTTGATGCGGGTAACTGCTTTCGAGATTTTCCCAAAATCTATTCGACAGTTGAAGATATTGAAGAATTCATTTTACATAAAAATTGTTATTATCCAGTATTAATGAATCTTCTTAAACTCCGAAAAGAGAATAAGTTAAACTTAACCCCTACGGAAGACGCATTTTATTTTGAAAATCTTTTTGATTATATTTATGATGTTTATCGCATCCCTACCGAAGAAACTTATAAGAAAGTAGCTGAATGGTTGCAACATATTGAGTATTCTTTGGTTTTTAGCGGTTTATCTTATGTAAAGTGTAATTCATACGAATCTGTTAGAAGCAATTGGGAAGCAAAAGTAAGGTTAGCTGAATTTGCAAAAGAATCTGGTATTAAAAATACTAAATTCGATTTAAAAGAAATTAATTGCTTTATTGATATTGGGGAAAACAATGATTTTTATAATAGAAAAGACCCGAAGTTAATTGAATCTTTTTGGATTAAATGTGATAAATGCGTTATTCAACCCATTATTAAGGGCGATGAAGCTTATGCTCGCGTCCACGTTTATCCTGAAAGGGTTTATATTTGCGGTTGCGATGATTCATCCTATACACTGTTTACTAAAACCAAAAAAGAAGCAAAAGAATTTGCGCTATATTTAAAATGTGCCGCGCCAGTTTGGAATTTTCGTTATACTAATATAATTCATCACAAACTTGAATTTACTAATTAAATTACTTCACTTTTCCCTAAACTTGTCTTTTTTTTTATAAAAATGAAATCGCGCCCCATTCATCCTAGACAACACAAAGAGCTTGCCATCGGTGACATTGTATATTTTAGAACAAGTTGTATGAATTTTAATCAAGGTGATTCGGCTAAAGTGACTAAGTTTTTAATAAAAAATGGTAAACCTGCTTATGTCACTGTAGAAGGAAATTCAATGTTGATCCCCTTTTACTATTTTTGTAAAAAGGAAATATGAAAGCTCGGAAAATTATACCAAGAGAAGAAAAAGAGTTTCGTGTGGGAGATACGGTTTATCTTCTAAATGATCATGTTGCTCACTTCAGAGGAGAAGCTTTTAAAATTAAAAAAATAATTATTTCGTGGGGCGCGAAGTATTTTGTTTTTGATGGTCAAAAAGATGACGAATTTTTTATGGAACATAATTTTTCTAAAAAGAAACCTTGACTTTTATATAAGGTTATCTTATTATTAGTTTAATGAAAATATTTATTAAGGATGTAAAAGGTCTTTCTATTCCAAAACAAGCCACTGAAAATGATGCGGCTTATGATATAATTGCTACCACTCCCCCTATTATATTTGGAACTAAAATTCAACGTTCTATGGACTATATGGATATGTGGAGCAAAATTACTTTTATTGAATATGGCACAAATGTTTTTATTGCGCCAGAAGATAAGAATTTTCATACTTTACTTCATCCTCGTTCTAGCATTTCTAAAACGAATTTAATTTTGGCAAATTCCGTGGGATTAGTGGATAACGGCTATCGTGGACAACTTTATTGCCGTTTTAAATATATTAGTCAACCCGAAGATTTAATAGTTTTAAATGAAGCGGGTGGCACACGAGTTTATACTATTGTTAATTTAGATAATATATATAAAGAGGGCGACAAAATTATTCAGATTAAAGCGAGCCAAAATATTCCGATTGATTTTGAGTTAGTATATGATTTAAATAAAACTCAAAGGGGCGAAGGTGGATTTGGGTCTAGTGGCATTTGATATTTCTTGACAAAGTATAAAAATTGTTTTATAGTTTTTATATGAAAACGAAACTGTATTTAATAGCACATCAAACTGATTTGTTTGGTACATGGGAAACTCCCGAAGAAGCGGTTAAACAACATTTTTCTTATGAAATTAAACACAATGGTTTGAATGTTGACGAACAAGTTAAAAAGATGCTAAATCCTCGTTCTGATTATCCAATTTTTATTAAATTGGAAGCTGGCAAGAAATTTAGCATGGATAGATAATTTTGTCGTTCTGGAAAATAACACTTGACATTAACAAAAAATTTTGATATTGTTGAAATATGAAAATTAACATTATTTACCCTAAAGGTTGGTGGAGACTATCAAAAGGTCAAATGATGAAAAAGGGAGATAAATTTTGGGATGGGGATTCTGGCGAGGGTTATTGGTTTTTGTATAAGGGCAAGCCTTGTCCAGTTGAGGATACACTTGTTGTAAGAAAGTATTTAAGCAAGAAGTCTGCTTTAAAACTTAAACAAGAAGAAACCAAAAGGGTTATTAGTGAAAATGTTCCTGTTGTAAATGTGAGTAAAGCTTTATCGGGAGAATTGAAACCAAATGCTTTTGTTTATCAAGACGAATTTGGAAGAATAGGTATTCTGTTTGGTGTGAGTGGTTGGTTGGGTGCAAAGATTGAGAAATTTGAGGGTGACCAAGCGCCATTTTGCGGTTAATTTACACCCCACTATAAATCAAAAAAACTAAAACGGGGTGTCGGCGGGTCGCAAGACTTGCCTTTTTATTTTATTGACAAATCGACAAATTGATGTATATTTGAAGTATGGGCAAAAATCGCAACAAGAACAAAAATCTCAATTTCTCAAGAGGCGAGAAAACTATGTTGGCATTGGTCGCTAACTTAAATTCGCCAAATAGAAAATATCCAACAGAATTGGAAACACAGAATGCCCTGATGAATATTCAGGGGCTTCTTAATGTTTTGAATGGAAAAGCCTATCGTGTTGCGCGGTGTATTGTAGATAAATCTTATCAAGAAGATAGTGATAAAATTAAAAATTACGCCCAAGGTTTAGTCGAGTGGGCAGAGACGATATGATAAGATAATTTGAATATAGATCACTTTTTTTAGGTCTATTATATGTGTACATTAATAGATTTGATAAAAATGGTAAATGCGCCCAAGACGGTAATAAAGTAGAAGATTTATTTTATAATCTTTTAATAAAAAGGGGACAGGTCAGAAAAGCTACCATTGGAGAACAACGTAAACATATTGATTTTATTCTTACTAAAGAAGGGAAAGAAATTACTTACGATGTTAAGGCGCTTAAGCGGATTAATAGAAACGATTCTGATACTGATGATAGTTTAATTTGGATAGAATGGTTAAGCGTCGGAGGGAATGATGGTTGGATTAGCGGCAAGTGTGACTTCATTGTTTTTGAGCAAAAAAATTCTTTTATTATTATACAAAGAGAGAAACTAAAGGAACTTTGTATGAAACTTTGTGATTTAACTTCAATTGTAAAATCTTCCAGCAACGCTCTTTATTGTTCGTATCAAAGATATGGGCGAAAAGATTTACTTTCTCTTATTAAGACTTCTGACATTATACCAGTGGCTGATGAAATTGTTCAGAAAATTTAATTTTATATTTTACATAAACGTCTCATTTTTGGACATTTTTCTTGACATATATAGAAAATTACTGTAAATTAAGATTATGGACACGATAAAAATTATTCTAAATGAAAAAGGTCAATTAGACACAATTCTTAGCGATGGGGAACCCAATATACAAGTTCTACAGCGCGGGAAAAATGACAGTAAAATTGACGAATTTGAAAGCATACTCGACGTAGTAGATTATTAATTCTCATGGATATTGATACACTTCAATTGCCAATATGGGTTGTGCAAGGCGTTAATTTTATTGCTAAAGTTCAAACGGATGAATATAACGCGCAATTCGCGCCCTTACACCAAGCCGAAGAAGCCGCTACTCGAATCATAGAGCAATTCAAAGGGCATGATAGAAAAATTCCTTGTGAAATTTCAGGTGAACAAAAAATTCCAGAATTAGGCGGCGTACTTCTTGTGTATTTATTAAATTCAGACCCGCAAGATGGTTTTCTTTTAATGGTACATGAATTACTTGCTAATGCTGGTTTTTATAAAGACTCTTTTGCAGTTCAAAAATTAACAGAAGAAACTCTAAAAGAAAATAATCAAACAGAAGATGATATTTTAAAAATTAAAAAAACCAAAAAGGAAAAAAAGAAACCAGTCAAAAAACCACGTAAACGTGGACCTAACAAGAAAAAGAAAAAATAGCACTTGACATATAATAAAAAGTATTTTAATGTCATATTATGACACGTATATAACGCTCTAACAAATTTGGAGCGTTTTTATTTTTATGAAATCACGAAAAATTATACTAAGAAATAGTTGTTTCAGCTATAAATTTTTTAAATTGGGGCATTTATATGAATTAGTTAAAATTGGCAAAAACCCACTTAAATCTTCTAATTATTGGTTTGGTGCAAAAGTTTGGCTACGTGAAAATGATGAAAAAATAGAAAAAGTTGGTCTTTTGCGTAAGGGCCAAATCGCATGTATTAAAGATGACGTTTTATTTCCTCATATTGCCTTTGATGATTCTTTTAAATTTTTAGAAGATAATAAACCTCAAACATTAATTGCAAAAGCATGCAGAGGGAAAGCGGTAAATTATTCTAAAACATTTGGAACTGTTACGACATAAAATAAAATTTACAAAACAAACTTGACAAACCAAAAAAGACAATCTAACTTAATAATATTATGGCACAAAAACCAACAAAAAGTATCGGGCAACCTGAAATAATGGTTGCGGAAACACAAATCGTTCGGGATGCAGTTGTTATCTCGTTCCCCAAGAGTATTCTTAATAAGGTACCAATTGAAAATGGGCGCGCCTTTTTCTGTGTTACCAATGGTGTGCTGCAAGTTAGCGGCAAAGTGCCTAGCGCAGTAATGCCGATGGCAGTAATTAGCGATGAGGGCTTTATGCCCCAAGGTGGACAAGGTTAATTTTTTCTTGACATAAACGCAAAACTAAACTATACCTAAATTATTATGTTAAATAAAGAATCAGCATATATCAAAACAGGTGAATATAAACCCGTTGTAGATTTTACTATGGGAGCTGACCCTGAATTTTTGGTTGTTGACAAGAAAGTTGTTGTCAAGGGTAATGAAATCTTGAAGGAGGGGGATGATTTTGGGGTTGACGGTAATGGTGTTTTGTTTGAAATTCGTCCTGAACCATCTACTTCCCCATTAGAAGTCACAAACAATGTGAGACAGGCAATGGTACGTCAATGTATCAAAAATCCCAAGTTTCTTGATTTTGACTGGTATGCTGGAAGCTTTCAGCGCGATTTTGGTATTGGCGGCCATATTCATTTTGGCATTAAAGATAATCTGATTGATTTTCCCAACGCCTCAAATATTTTGGCGCAATATGTTGGCGCGGCATCAATCCTGTTGGAAGATAGGGAACAAGGTTTGTGTCGGCGCAAGTGGAAGAATGGTCAATACGGACATCATATAGATTTTCGTCCCCAACCTTATGGTTTTGAGTATCGTTGTCCTTCAAGTTGGATTACTGACCCCAAGGTTTCGGCTGCTATTATGTGTTTAGCTAAGGTCGTCATGTTTGAAGCTTTAAATAATAATAAATTTAAGGTTGTTAATCGTATCAAGAAAAATCATGTGCAAGAAATGTTGACTGATGAAGTACGAAGTTTTTGGCCTGATATTTGGAATGACATTACAAAAATGTCTTTGTATCCTCATTATAAATCTTATTTGGATTTGATTTATTTTATGATTAAGCGCCGTAGGAATTGGTTTCCTAATTGTTCGCTTAAAGAAGCTTGGGGAATCGTTGACCTAACGGCGTTTCAAACTTCACCCTTGAAATTGCAAGCTATTTGGCAAAAATTTCCGAAAAATGAAATGTCAATTGTACAATCATAAACAATAATTTAACAAAAAAAACAAAACCAACACATAAATAAAACTATTATGGTAAACTTCAATAAAAAAGACGATAACATGGAACAGATTGCAAATGCAACTGGTATGCTTAATCTAAGCACAAAAAATGAATATCGAATCTATGGTTTAGCTAACGAGCTTAATCCTCCCATTCTTTTTTCGGCGCAAGAAAACATAGTTAATGCCGAACAAGAAAAAACCATAGCTGGTTTCTTGGCTACCAACGGCATTGATTGCGCCACAGAAGATGTTGAAGCTAATAATAATAAAATATATATCGGTCTTCGGCGCGATGTTCGTAATAACATCTTATTGGCATCCAATTTAATTCAAACTTTTGTGTACTTTTTGGAAGGGAGAGTTGAATTACCAATTGACTTCAAGGTGGATGGTATTCCATCTTTTAAGACGAATATTTCTTAAAAATCATTGACAAACATACAAAAATATTTTATATTTTATTATATGAAACATACATACCAAACCACTCAAACGAAAGGAACTAATTAATATTATGTGTAGGCTCGCTGCTTTTCCTCCTCACTTTCCACAAGATAAAGCATTAGAAATTTTGCTTGAAATGGAAGGGGGCAATACTGACGGTGTTGGTAGTGCCCATCTTAATGCAGATGGAGAATTCGTTGTTCAAAAATGGCCAACGTCGCTTTCTAAACTAATTGAAAAGCCTACTCCTTTTCTGCAACATATGGCTGGTGACGGTCATAATGGATGGACAATTACGCATCTTCGCGCAAAATCTCATGGTGAGGTAGCAATGAAAAACACTCACCCTTTTGTAATTGATAATAAATGGGCGTTTTGTCATAATGGGGTTTGGGGTGATTATGACGTGGTAAAACTCGCTCTTTCAAAAACCGTAAAGTTTGAGGGAGAAACGGATACGGAAGTAGCTGGACATCTATTTAATATTGCTGGCGCAAAAGCGTTTTGCGATACCATAGACACTGCGGGTGTATTTCTTGCGCTTCGCAAAGATGGCGCTTTATACATTGTTAAAACTAGCGGTTCGCTAGAATTCACAGAATTGGACAATGGAAAAATTCTTGGCGCTTCCGACTTGAAAAGAGTTGAATGGAATAAGGCAGAATGCGTCCAAGCTGGTTGGTACTATTTTAAGAAAGATGGTACTTTACAAAAAAGTGGACGAAAAACTTCTTATTTTTCCACTGGACATTCGTATCCTTATACTGGATATAATAGTTCTACTGCTGGTGATAAATGGCTTCCAGCAGCTTTTAAGGATAAAGATAAGGATAAAGATGAAAAGACCATTACGGCAGGATATGAAAGTCTTTACGAAGAATAATATTTAAAAAAGTATGTTTAACTTATTTGCCATGTTTAGTCCGTTAAAGTCTAAATCTAAGACGGCTACCAAAACAATAGTGTCTAAATTTACCAAAGCGGCTCGTAAACCTTTGGTGAAAAAGGCGACTATAATTAAAAGCTGGATTAAACCTGCTTCCATTTATCATATTCCTGCTCCCAAACCAATAGTAGTCAAGAAACAGGTACCAGCAGTAATTCCGCCCGCTCCTGTTATTAAACCTCTGCCATCTCACATATTAATTCCTGTTATTTATCCTTATGATCGCACCTCCGAAGCTGCGCGTTTACTCGCAAGGGAATTAAAAACCAAGCGGGTGTTTGAGAATGGTTCTTATGTTTATCAACCAAATAATTTGGTAATTAACTACGGTAATAAGCGTCAACCAAATTGGGGATACAATAGAAACGTAAAGATTTTGAATCATTGGAATGTTATTCAATTATCAAGTAATAAGTTGACAGCATTAAATCGTCTTAAGGAACGAAAAGTCTCCACTATTGAATTTACCACAAGCAAAGACAAAGCAGTTGAATGGGTAAGAAGTGGGCAAACTGTTATGTGTCGCACTATTCTTAATGGTCATAGTGGACATGGCATTGTGGTTGCTATTGCGCCCGAACAGGTTGTAGATGCACCATTATATTCCGTTTATAAAAAGAATATTGGAGAATTTCGCCTTATTATCGTGAATGGAGTTGTCGTAGATTTTATGCAGAAAAAGCGTAAAATTGATTGGAAAGGCGAGAATGGGGAAAAGGTAAATCCATTAGTCAAAAATCATTGTAATGGTTGGATATTTGCGCGCCAAGACGTTCATCCTCCAAAAATTGTCCTAGATGAAGCCGTTAAAGCAATGGAAGCATTGGAATTAAATTTTGCGGCAGTAGATGTCATTTACAATCAAAAGGAAAACAAAGCGTATATTTTGGAATGTAATACTGCAATTGGCCTTGAAGCCGATGGAACTACACTTAAGAATCTTAGTACTGCATTTTTGGCGATTTGTAATAATCAAAAACCAAAATCAGTAATTTAATAATTTAGGGAATGAGTGAGCTAAAAATTGATTAACAAGCGTTTTGGTATGTGCGCGCTAGTTTATCACGTTACGCCAGTCGTAATGGTCTTTTATAGACGTTACCCAATTGCGGGTTAAAGCGGGGCGAAAGACCCATCAGCAATCCATTCCCTTTTTATTTATTTTATTATGGCCGAAGAAAATAATACCAATCCTTATACTCAAGGGTCTTTGCTTTATCACCATTGGGAAGCGGACAATAAACGTTATTCCTCTGATCGCTATTTTGTTTGGGAACATCATCCAATGTTGTATGATAATCAAGCGAAGCGTCCTATTGAATATTCAGCAAGGCAAGCTCATTTGTTAGCTGCCGCTTTTATAGTATTCACTGGTAAGTCATCGGTATATGTTCAACGTAGTGCGGATTATTTTGCTGGTAAATATGGTAGACAACATCTTCTCTTGGAGCGTAAAAAATTGTTACCTGCTGATTTCACAATTTCTTAAATTAAAATGAATCCTATACATAAATTTTATTTAATTTATTGGATTATTGTATTAAGCGGGTTCATTGTGTGGCAATGGAATGAATTTATATTTTATATATTAAAAGCAATTATAAAACGCAAAAAGATTTACGTGGTTACTTTTAAAGGTTTTTATTTTGGTAGTCATTATTATTTTCGTAGTTTTGATGATATTCCAGCTAGGTCTCATGAATTTATTGATTATAGTTCCGACTCTTTTTTTAATCTATTAATGGAATTAGTTGAAGAAAAAAAAGACCTTTATTATCCATCATTTGTATTTAAGCCCGTAACCAATAAACTAAAATTAAACAATGAGTTTATAAGGATGTTTTCAAATGGTAATATATGTATAGAAATAGCAGCGGAAAATATTATTGAAAAGTTTCCAGCTATTTGTTCAATTTCTGGCGTGAAAATAAAAAAGTAATTTGTTCGCACTTAAACAATCTAAACATGATTGTCGCGAATAAAAACAAAACAATGTGTGTGGGAGAAATCCCCCGAATGACCTAAAAAACTTGCGCCTAATGTAATGCCAGTACAAGAAACGTAAGAGGGTTATAGCGCCCATTATTAATTGGTGATAAGCGGACACGGACGTGACATTAATTAATGTATATAGGTGGCACAACTCAATTTATGAATAGGTTAGAAAGACGAAAGGCTCGTAAACGTGAACGTAGTAAGAATAAATGGAATGATAAATATTCTAATTGCGATTTAGGTTGTGGTGGACAAATGCAATGGTGTACTTGTTGTCGTATGTATACAAATATTTGTTGTGTCCCTTATGGGACTTGTCAATGTTCTTAATTTTTTGGGTGGTTAGCTCATTGGTAGAGCCGTTTTGCATGACGGGTTCGATTCCCGTACCATCCATCATTTTGTAGTTGACATAATTTAAAACATATATTATATTTTCCCATATGAATATTAAGATTAACACTAAATCACAAATGTCTGGTTTTAAGCCAATTCCTAAGTTAGAACGCCCCTGTTCTAACCCCTCCCATAATCCACCAAGTCATCTATGTATTCCTCAAGGACAACAGTATGAACATGTTTGTCCAAGCTGCGGTCAATCAATCATTTTACAGGCACCTCAATTTAGTCTATGAAAGAATTGATAGACATCATATTTAATGGCCAAATAGTTGGCTCAATGGATATTGACGAAGCAGACCCTTTAGAAAAAGTAGCCAAACAAGCTGAAACTTTTTTTCCACGTCGTTCTCTTACGATTAAAAAGGTTATTTTTTCGCCGCATAAGAATATTGCTTTTGTAGAAAAAGTTGCTTGACAATAATCTAAAACCCCAATACATTAATATAATGGCTGATAATACAGAAACAACAACACCCATCCCTAAAAATGATCCAATTTCTCTTTATAATGCATTAGGGACATTAGAATACGAAAAAACCGTTGCTCAATTTAACCATAATTCTTCGGTAGTGTTTAGACTAATGATGTCTATCCGTTGGTTAAGACAAACTCTTGGCATTTTGAATAATGAAATTATTGAAAATAATCATAAGGAACTAGAGCAAATTCAAGAAGCTTATAAACGTAATGTACTACTTTTGCCCGAACATTCGTCTTGCGGAGTGGAGTGCGATGTGAATAAAACTCCAGAACACGTAAACGATACCCATAGTAGAGTACAAGCTTATTTAAAGCGTACCGCAAAGGAAAATCTCGTATGATATATAATAAGTATTTTTGGGGCGTTACTGTATTTTTTTGTGTTTTGGCATGGTGGGAAAGTAAAAACAATTTGACAAAAAGATAAAAAAATTTTATTATTGAATTATGACAATCATGCTGCCTAGTTGGATTAAACCATATACTGCTGACGCCTACAACTACGCTTATTCGCATTTGTATTGTGAATTGTGGGACGGGCAGGTTAGAGAAGTGGTTGATAAAATCAAAGCTAATCAAGAAATTGGTTTGCCTGATAGTAATTTTGCGGTACGACACGCAAAAGAATTTTTTAAACAAGTGGAGCACGTTGCTACTTTGGAAATTTCCCTTGAAGATTTGAAAGCTCTTGAAAGAAAAGAAAAGGTTGCTGGTATTCATCCGTCGCAACATAAAAATTCTCAAGCGCCTTCGGTAAAGAAAAAAAAAGAAGATGCCCCTTCACCAAGTGGAGAAAATCCAAGTTAAAATTTTATGAAACAACTAAAATTAATAGATAAACACGATAGATCGAAATTATGTGAGGGGCGGAGTTGTGGATTTGGAGGAGGTTTTGCCGTAGTTAATACAGATAAATCAGAAGTAGAAATGAAAATGCCTGCCACTGCTTGCGGCGATTTTCTCGCGGAAGTTGTTCATTCAGAAAAAACTGGAAAATCTTGGTCAATTTATGGGTTTCAAACTAAAAAAGAAAACATTTATGATTTGAAAAATGGCGTTACTCATATTGTGAATAGCATTTTGCCATTAAATAATGCTGGAAAGCACGCGGAATATGATAAAGAATTTGCCGCGCTTGAAAAAAATTGGAAAAATATTGAAAAATTTCTTAATTGGTTTGAAAATAAATTTGATATTAAAATTAAAACCAAAATTTCACGAATAGAAGAAAATAAATATTTGTTCACTTTTAGCCTTTGGTGGACTAATGGAACTTATAAAATTAGTTTGTATAAATTTTTGAGTCGGGCCGCTATTTATTATGATGGGAAGCAAGACCCTGTTGAATATTTGGATAAATTGACAAGTAATGATAGGTATCATTGGAACGCTATGCGGACGAAAGTTTTGGATATGTTGGGTGGATTTATTCCAGAACAAGTAATGACCATAAACGATTCGTGTCCACATAATTTAGGTATAATTACTTTTCACTGGCCGCGCGAACTTAATAAGGTAAAATAATTTTATTGCTTTTACTTAATATGACATTATATTTAATAGCTTATGAAAGAGATTTGTTTGGAACATGGGAAACGCCAGAGCAAGCTGTTAAATCACATTTTTCTTACGAAATTAAACAAGGCATGAATGTTGATGAAAAAGTTAAAAAAATGCTTAATCCGTATTCTGATTATCCTCTTTTGATTAAGTTAGAAGCTGGTAAGAAATTTACTATGGATAGATAATGAAATCAAGAAAAATTAAACCAAGATGTTTCGCGGAAAAATGTGATGGGAAAAAATGTAAAGATTTTCATGTTTTTAGTTGTGGGCAATGGAATGAAGAAAAAAAAGTTTCGTGTACTTTACCTTCAGGTCATAAAGGAAAACATATTGCCTGCAATTTAGTTCGTCATAATCTAAGAATTTGGTCTTGACAATTTAATAAAAAAGTTTTAATTTATTTCTATGATCACGAATTGCTTGCCATTTGCTATATCTATTTCGGTCACGTTGACATTCGTGTTATTGTGTTTTGGTATTTATCGGAAAAAACAATTTTTAACCAATTCTTTTACGGATATAATATTTATAATATCGTCTTTACTCATTTTAGCAACTATTCTAATTACTTCAAAATTTCCAGAAGAAACAAGACAACAAGTGATTCCTGTAAAAGTTCTTTATTTAAAAAAATCAATTGCATTTTTAAATCAACATAACAGAACAATTCTTTTAGAAGTACCGATTAATAATTTTTCACCAAGAAAAATATCATATCATGATGGACATTTAATTTATAAATATGACGTTAACTTTTTGGGTTTTGATTTAACGGAAGGAAAAGGGAAATATAGTTTTGTACACTAATCCTCTTTTAAAATTATGAGGCTAAAAATGTTCATTTGGCATAATCAGGCGACCGAGAAACCAGAAGTGATTTATGAATTTCCTTGGAGTGAAGCGACTATTCATGAAATTTCTTTATATGGAAAATTTATGTATTCGCGCCAACCAATGCAAAAACCAGTTTTGCTCATTAACGATATATATTTGACTAGAATTAAAGATAAGTGGTATGAAGTCCCTTCGCATATTTTACATAGTCAACATAATCAATAACAAACTTAGCTCATAGAATTATAAAAATTCGCTTGACATAAAAATAAAAATAAACTACTATCAAATTATGACTACAAATAAGAAAATTAAACGTCCTGGAAGTGGACGTACTTTAGGAAGCGTTAGTTTTGTGACTATTCCGCTTAAGGATTTATGCGCCAAAATTGCTGATCCCAACACAAATATCAAAGTGTCGCGTCTGCAACTTGAAGCAATGGGCTTTATCGTTAAACCGACAGACCCTAAAGCCGTCACTCTGACGGAAAATCCAGCCAAACAAGTAACAAACAAAGTTACTGATTTTGACGAACCAGTTTCACAACCTATTAATGCTGATAAATCAAATTTTTAATTTAAAAATATGGATAATAATAATTGTTGTCATCGACAAAAAATAAGTAAAATGGTAGTAGTGAACGAATGGGACGTGTTATCTGACGAATTCCGTCATATTATAGCCAATGACCCACTTCACCTACACGAAGTAACTAAGTGGTTTATCGCTTATTGCGAAAATCAAACTGATTTTTTATTTAATAATCCTGATTTTGATTATAACAATTCGTTTTTCTTTGGTCATAAACGTCGCGGCCTAAAACATCGTAAATAACTTGACATTAGCATAATAATAAGATAATTTTCAAGTATGACTAAAACAATTGATAAGACAACTGGCAATATTGCATTGTCCAAACTAGTTAATGGAATTTATCCTGAATTGTTTGATGGTATCGTTGGGCAAAACGCGCCAAAAATGCGCCTTTGTCATTATTTACGTTCGTATGTTCGTACGCGAATTTTTCCTAATTTAATTTTGATTAGTCAAAAAGGGAATGGTAAAACAAAAATTGCCCGTGAAATTGCAAAGGGTTTGCTTAAATTTGATGATAATTCCCAAATTGAGTTGAATGCCGATTCTCAATTACCCCGTCGTAAAAAGCTGGTAGAAATTAACTGTTCTTCGCTGACTACGGTGAATGACTTTTTAGCTAATCATATGATTAGTTACGTTCAAGATAAGGATGTTACCGTCTTTTTTGATGAAGCTTCCGAAATTCCTCACGATATTACAATGTCGCTTTTGACTATTCTTGCGCCTAACGAAGTCCAAACAACTTATGCTTATGGTAATTATGTTTGTCAATTTGATTTTCGTAAACAGACCTTTGTATTCGCCACGTCGGAGCCGCAAAAAGTATTTCATGCCCTTTTAGACAGGTTAACTCGTATTGACCTACAAGACTATACTCCAGATGAATTGGCGTTAATTATTCAAAAGGGTTCACCAGATGTTAAGTATGAGAGGGGCGTTTTGGATTGTATCGCTTCCGTATCTCGCGGCAATGCGCGCAATGCCAATAACTATGCAGCCGAAATCAAAATCTATTTAGGAAAAGATAAGGGAAATTTTGGTGTTAAGGATTGGAATAGCCTAAAATGTATTTTGGGTGTTGCCCCATTAGGCTTAAATGTTACTGAATTAAATATTTTGCGCCACTTAGAGGCAAATCAAAACGGTGTCAGCCTTACGGCGCTTAGTGCTAAAATGGGAATGAGTAGGGAAGCTGTTCAACGTGACGGGGAACTATATCTATTAAACAAGTCGCTAATTAGCATTGAACCTGCTAAGGGACGTGTATTAACTCCAAAGGGTAGGGATTATCTTATGGAATTAAATTTATCAAAAAAGAAGTAATTTTTCATTAGGTTGGAAGTTAAATTGTAGGGAAGGGTTCAATGGGGTTGTAGGAGTGTAAAGATTCTACAACTCCATTTTTATTTAAAAATTAATTACCTTTATTAGATTTAATTAATTCCCAAGCTCCCCTAAGTAATAAAAGAGCAAGACTACCAAAGACAGTTATTGTTTTCCATCCTCCTAAAAAAGCGTTTGCGTTATCTTCTAATTTTCTTACCCTTGGTTCTAAGGTCACATTATTCTGTAAAGATGCCTGTATCAACGCTATAGAAGTTTTAATTTCATTCATTCCTTCTTTCACTTCTTTAATGTCTTTTCTCGTTTCTTCTACCAATGTTGTATGAAATGGTAATTGCGATTCAATTTTAGTTATCCTCGAATCAATATTTTCATGGCTACTCATACTCTTTATTACACAAGGCTTATGTTAATTAGAAAAAATTCATTATGTATAATAAATAATTTAATATAAATTGACTTGACAATATATTAAAAACGTGTACTATTGGTCATAGATGAAGATCGAAACGCCCAAAGAGTTGTTAGAAGCTAAAGTTTTGTGTGGAAAAGAAATAGATAAATGCGTTTATTTTATCCAGAGAACTTTTGCTATTCGTTTGCCTAAATTAATTCCCATTTTTGATATACAAGATTCAGTTGGGGGGTATGTTAGGACAAACGAAAAGCTTATTCATCTTAATCCCACTTTATTGCAGGCCAATCCTGACGAATATTTTAATACAGTTATCCCTCATGAAGTGTGCCATTTGGCTGCGAGCCAATGTTGGCCAAAATGCGCGTCACATGGCAAACACTGGGCCTTATTAATGAGTGGTTTTGGATTGCCACCTACTCCCTGTCATCGTATGGATGTGCGGACAGTTCCAAATCGTTTGGGCCAAACAAAAAATCCTAATTATAAATCTGTTAATTCCAAGATTAAAACTATTAAATTTGGAAAAATTATTGATTTAGATTAAATATGAAAGCACGCAAAATTATAAAGAGAACAAGATTTCCATTTCCTGATGGACAAGAATTTATTAATCAAGGTGGTCATAAAAAAACACTTCGTTATCGAGAGAATGGAATGTATGCTTTAGCAGATAAATCTGGTGTTGTATATAAAATTGTAAATAAAGAATTAATGATAACTTATATAAACCATCATAATTTTAAATTACCAAAAATTTCAGACTCAGAGAGCTTGACAAGTGCGTTAGAAGCTGGTAGTGTACTCACATGAAAATATATAACACAAACGTAAATCTGCAAAACTTTGGAACCGCTTTTCTTGTCATTATTCGTGGCAAGCTACAAGATGTCAAAGAAACTTTTAATTCATTTTATAATTGGGGAGCAACTTCTGGGCAGTTAGACCTTAGCGAAAATGCCGTGGAAGCTACTGGAATTTTTTGGACCAATGATGCTAATTTGCGCAGGTATTGGACTAATCGTTTTTCTTTAGCTAATCCTCAAATTGAGGATAAAGTTATTTATGGAGTTGAGTTGACTTCAAAATTTAATGGTGATTTTACTTTCACTTATCAACCAGCCATTGACTATGTTAATACTCAAATGGAAGAATTTCGTAAAAGTAGCGAAAAATTTATGACCTTTGATAAATCCTATCTTCAGGGAGAATATAAAATGGGAACTATCTCAGCAGAAAAACCTGATTGGAGTTTTAAAGACGCAACTCAAGTTTATATTTCAAAAAAGCAAGCCGAAGCTTAATACTTAACCCAATGTCTCATTTTGAGGCAAAAAACTTCTTGACAAAATTGCCAAATTATGTATATATTTGGTACATGGCTGATGCAACATTATTAGGACTTATGTTTATTATTATAGTGGGAACGATAGCTTCAATTAAAAAACATTTTAATTATTAACGCCTTGACATTAATACAAAAGAATGTTAGATTTATTTTAATGAATGCGAACTGGCAGATAACATTCGTTACCGTCAAACCCCAATCTTCTTGGGGCATTGGCAAAAAATCCACATTACACGAACGCTCATGCCTTTATGGAATGCAAGCGTCCTGTCACGAATATTGTGGTACGGGGGATATGCGTTAACTCCCCCTCCAATTTTATCTTGACATACAATGAAATTTAAGACAAACTAAAATTATGACAACCAATACAACCAATTATAAAATCGGCCTCACTAAAGTGGTGGTTATTCAAAATGATGAACGTGGCCAGTCGCGTGCTATTCATAGGGGTATTGTCATTGGGGTACGTGATAATTGGTTGCGCGTCTATAATCCAGAGAGTGTTGAGCGTGGAGGTGATGTAAACGCTACTGTAGCGCAATGGTTTGCAATTAATGCTCCGCGTGTGCGATGCGAAATTGTGGGTGAAAATAAAACACCCATTGTATTACCTTTAGATATTTGATTGGTTAGTCTGGTAGTCATTTTAGCGAGTGACGATAATCCAGTACACGGCCAATAAAAGATGGGTGTAAAAATGTGCTATGCACGAAAATTCAGCTAGAAGAATGCGGCTCTAAAACGAATGACATGTGGAAAATAGGAATATTTAATATTAGAGCAGCCTATTATACACGTCGGTCAAATGTTGTTTGTCTAGGGGTAATTCGTGTGACACCCAAAATTTTCAATCATAAATTAAATCTTGACATTCCAATAAAAAAATATTATTTATAATAGTATGATAGACATTTTTGAAGACAAAAGCAAAGATTGGAAACAATATATCCAAGGTCGTTGCCAAGAACTTCATTCATGTATTTTTGGTACAGTAGAACCCACTCTAAATGAAGCTCTTTTGTATTTTAATTTTAATAAAATTTTAAGGGAACGATACAATATAGGGGAAGATTATTCCCATCATCCTCGTAATCCTTATTGGGAAGGCAGTATTTTCCGTCAGAAACGACTTGACAATCAACCAAAAAAAGATAATCATCTATCTATGGATCAAGAAAAGCTAATTGAATATTTAAGGAAAGTCGTTGCCGACTTACATGATAAGGTTTTTACGCCCGTTGAACCTGCCATGTCTGATAGGATGACATACTTTGCTTATGCTAATTATTTATTTGTAAAATTTCAAATTGGGGAGGATGTTGCGAAAAATCCTAGAAATCCGTGGAAGGGAAAAAATATCCCATTAAGTTTTGAGGAATTTTCTTCACAAATTAAGGCTTTGCCTTCTGAATTTAAACCTAAAGAAGAGCCAAAAATTGAAAATAATTCAACTCAAAAAATAGGAACTATTGAACTTCCTATGGTGTTATGGAGAGTTTTTGATGTCGATGTCCCAAAACGCAATGTTTTCCAAGGGACTAAACAGGCTTGTGAAGATTATGCAGCACAAGCAAATCATGATTGTGGATATAAACAATTCGATTTTGTGAGTTGCAACACTACATTTGAGCCGCGAGTAAAAAAGGATGCGGGTACAAATTTACCCGTTGTTTATTCGCCGCCAAATACTTGCGGTACCTCTCCATTACAATCTTGCGTTAGGAATACCGCTTGGATGTATTCAAAAAAGACCGCTAAAGAGCGGGTTAGTGAGTATTTACAAAACGTAAATAAGATTGGCACAGATGAAAAGCCACCAGAAACTAAATAATAATTTTTATGTTACATTTGGTGAATACCAAAGACCAAAAGCTTTTAGAATTCAAAAAGAAAAATGGCTTATGGTGCGTTAAAAACATATATACAAAAGAAGTGGTTTTTGTCGCGGGCAATGAATCCTGTTTACATAAACAAAAAGAATTAAATTTTTGGAAAAAGATAAATGAGCAGTATGAAGTTTTTCCTTATGAATTTAGTCCAAATGTTGAAGAGGTAATTAAAAAAAATAATAAAAAGAAATTTATTCCAATTGTTTTACAAAAATCAAAGGAAATTATCGTTCCGCGCGACCAATCTATTATAAATCCAGTGATTATCCCTAAACTAACATCGGTTAGTAGTAGAGTGAAAGAATATTTAAAATTAATTAAAGAAAAAACAACTGTATGATTAGTTTTTATCAATTACAAAGATGCTCCACGAAAGAAGTAATTTTTGTTGGTAATTATAGCGAATGTAATGAATTGTGTAGAAGGGCAAATGCTCTCACCACTAAAAGTACGGTAGAAATTCAAATTGCTTCATTAGAATCTATTGCCAAAAAAGATGAATTGGGAAATAAAAGAATTTTTCTATTTCAAGATGGCGGCAAAGAACATGTTTTACATCATTCTACCTCTCGAATGACTGATGATCATGATTGCGGTATTTGTTCATGGCCGCCCGATTACGGTCGGGAAGGAGATTATGGGGCGCGAAATCCCATTGATGAACATATGGAGTATGGCCATAGTAAGATAAATTATAAAAATTCTAAAGAGCGTGTTCAAGAATATCTTGAAAAATTAAATCATAAAAGTAAGAAAAAATGAAAGTAAGAAAAATTATACCCAGAGTTAATAGTGTTTCCTCTTCTCAATTTGAAGCTGGCAAATGGTACATGGGGATCAGTGAAGATTGGAAAAATATTTTAATTTGTTTGTCGGATAAGACTTTTTCGTTAATTGGTATTCCAGAATCTGTTTATATATCTATGGCTGTCGGATTATATTCTAATGATCAAAATATTGTAAGATTTTTCGTATCACAAGCAGGGCCACCTCCCTACGTTAAATTTAAATTATATAAAGGTCAACATAATTTCACTTGTTCTAGGGTGTATGGACTGAAAATTAATGAACCTTCTTTTTCTTTTAAAATTGATCAATAATAATAATTTATGAAGAGAGAAATTAAATTTAGAGTTTGGGATAAAAAAGCAAATACGTTAAACTATCACGACGAAAATTTTAGTTTTCCTTATTTGGATTATGAATTGGGCGAAATGTTAGCCAACAACAAGCGGTTTATTTTTCAACAATTTACTGGCCTTACCGACAAAAATGGGAAAGAGATATATGAGGGTGATATTCTGGACTGGTTTAATCCTAAAGATAGTTGTCCAGTCACGGTTAATATTAAAAACGGTCAAATTTTCTTTAATAATTCCCCCGCTGTTTGGGATATGGGGTGCGTATTTGGGACGGATAGATATAATGAATATGGTTTACCTGCAAAGCTAGAAGACTTAAAGATTATTGGTAATATCTTTGAAAATCCTACGCTTTTATCTTGACAAATATCCAAGAATAATTTAATTTTTTATTATGTTGACGATTATGACATTAAAGCAAATTTGGCGACGATATTTTAATGAAAAATATCCCGTTAAAACAATCATTGATCGTAGTGGGTATGCTGGATACAAATCGCCCCACGGCGCTTTCTATGCACTTGATGGAAATTTCTGTATAACTTATCAAGCGACATGTCGCGAAACCTTCGGAGAAAATATTAATAGCTCAACTGTTTTTATTGGATGGAATAAACAAGACATAAATATTGATAGTATGATTGAATTTTGGTTAGAGGTAGCCAATAAATTAAATAATAAGGATACAATTCCTACATTTTATCGAACTCAATTCCCTGACGTTGTGGTAGTAGAAATGCCAAAATTTTGGAGTGAATGTTTTGTTAAACGCGCCCTGTTTACTTTGTTACTTCGAGCGGGAAGTGTATATTATCAAGGTGGGGAATTTGATAGCATTTACAAAAATTATGATTTGGCCGCATTAAGTGAAAAGGCAATTCGTTATTTTCTAGCAGGTAATACATTAAGTACAATTAAATCATGGAGGGTACTTAATGGTAGGAATCCTGGATGGGTATGTGAATTTTTGGAATTAAGTGAAGCTGAAATCGCGCAAAAACTTATTAAACCATAAATAAACCTTTATGATAGCTGAAAAAGAAATCAACTTGTACCAAAGTCATAATAATCATTTAGATTATTATAAAATAATCAGTGTTTTTTTTACATATAATCCTAAAACAAAAAGGGCAAGCGAGGGAGATTCTTGCCGCGAATTATTTTATAAAAGATTGAACGTAAGAGTTGGTTTTGTTGGTTATACGGCATGTCACGCGCCTATTGAACGTATTAATAAGTTTTTTCAATTTATTCATAAAAGACTTGGATTGTCCGAAATGACATTTTATTCTACTAATAGAACAAATGTAATCCTTTTGAAAATAGATAAGTGGTGGTTATCTTCACAAGTAAAAAGACAAGTTTTTACAATGCTTTTGAGGTGTGCCTGCGACCATTATAATTATGGTACTCTTAATGAGGCTATGTCTCGTTATAAATATTTCAAAAATAAAAATGTGTTAAATGCCGTAAATTATTTTTTAGCTGGACATACTGTATTGAAGAGCAATCGAATGTTTTTAGATAATAACACAGAATATAATAATGGATTTTCTGATTTATTTTCTAGGGTAGAAAAATATGAACTTCCAGAATTTTTACAATCCAATTAAAAATTAATAATTTATGTCAAAAAATCAACCTAATAAACGCACGGTCTATGTTATTGGTGGGAGCAAAGATTATGCCAACTGGATGCAGGCAAAAATCATTAATGACATGGAAAAGGCGGATTTAGTTGTTCTCACTGGCGGGGAGGACGTAGACCCATCTTGGTATAAAAAAGATGCTCATCCTTTTACTTCAAGTAATATTGAAAGAGATTATTTTGAGGTTAAGGAATTTCAAAAAGCCCTTAAACTAAAAAAGCACATGATTGGCATTTGTCGTGGCGCGCAATTAATGTGTGTTATGAATGGTGGTATTTTGGTTCAACATCAAGCGAATCCATATTTTCTCCATCGGTTACATACTTTTGATGACAAAGAGGGTATTCTGACTACTTCTCTACATCACCAAGCAGCTTTTCCTTTTGATTTGCCGAAAGACAGGTGTAAAATTTTGGCGTGGACTAATGGTATTTCAAGTTTCCATTATAGTCAAAGTTGGCGCGAAGAATTAAATCCGCCACAAGAATGCGAAATTGTTTTTTATCCCGAAAGCCGTTGTTTGGGTATTCAGGGGCATCCTGAAATTATGTTTGGACGTAATAAACAAAAGGATTTTAGTAATTCCATTCGATATTATCAAGAATTACTGGATAAGCATCTAAATAACGAACTATAAATCGTTAAACTATGAATCGTATTAGGTGTAAACAAAGACTTCCAAATGGTTGCCTATACGGTGGAAAAGTTTCCGCTTGTTTTAGTAATATATATTTAGGTAAGATACATCCTCTTTACGTACTTTACGTGGCGCAAGTTAATCGTTTAACTTCTCAAGAAGTCGAAAATTATTTAGGTTTTCTTCAAAATGTTTTAGATAAAAATTTGTTTAGATTTAGGGTTTTTAATTTTCCAAAAACTCCAAATAAGCTTTATATTTATTTTAAATTAAACACCAAAAGTCTCAACAGAACAACCGCTTTAATGTATCTTATTTTATTTAGATACGTTGAAGAATATCCGTCTTATGTTTCTTATGTTTCCAAGATAGAAACAAAAAATCCAAAAATTCTATTTGAATCTTTCGTAAAAGCTCATATGTCGTTAGAAAATAAGTTACCTGATCCTGCTGGCCATGGTATTTTATGTAAATATCTTCATAACAAAAGTCAACCAGTTACTTTTGAGGAATTTCAAGAAAATTGTAAACGGGAACAAGCAAGTGTTTATAATTTTTTTGTATCGAAAGGGATTGACAAAACGACAAAAATCATATAACCATCTATATATTATGAAATTATTTGAAATCGGTGATCCATACGGGTATATTGGTGGAAAACCTGCTAAGGGATATTTTTATTTTATTGATGATGATTGTGATGCTCTTAAATTTTTTTCATGTCGCGATGAAAGTCAAACGTATTGGAATGAGAATTTAAGCAACGTTAAATATATAGGATTTACTCAACCAGAAATAAATCTAAATCTTTTGAAAATTTGTGAGTTTTGGGAGTTTATTGCCAGCAAATTAGGGGAAGAGGCGCGTATTGAAATTATGAATTGTAGTAATTATAATAATTTTATTGTAATTCAAGTGCCACAATTTTGGTCCGAAAATGAAACAGTGCGTAGTTTATTTACGCTTTTACTTCGCACAAGTGTTGTTTATTATCGAACCACGTTTGAAAAAGCTATCAAAGATTATGATTTAGCTAATAGTGTGAGACACGCAATTTATTGGTTTCTTGATGGCCATACTAAACCGACTGGAAGTTTTTCGATTAGACATCCTAACGGCTATTATGGTTTTGTGGGGGAATATTACGACCTTGAGAAAGAAGAGTTGGGGGAAAAATTGGTTAAGCCTTAAAATTTTAGGTTGACTTTCTCTTGACATACAATAAAACTTAAAATATATTCAATTTACATCTATGAAAAAAATGAAATTCACTATCGGCTCTGACCCTGAATTAATGGTGCGGGATAACGCAACTGGCAAGATTATTTCAGCTTTGCCAGTATTGGTTGATGATAAAGGCGTATTGTGCGACAAATACAACCCAATTGACTTGAAAAATGGTGTATTTATGTACGCTGATAATATTTTGGCCGAAACCAAGTTTCCTCCTGTATCAACTAAAAAGGAATTTATCGGTGTCTACCGCACGGCTTTTTCTCGAATGAAGAAAACTTTGGGTAATAAGTTTTCTCTAGTACCCTTGGCTTCGCATCTTTACGACAAAGACCAACTTTTTGAAACTAATGGGGAACCCGTCCTAAAGGCGTGGGAAATTGGTTGCACCGCAAACTATAACGCCTATACTGAATCACAAAATGAAATTGTGAATTTTGAGGATGGAGTCAGAACTGGCTCTTGTCATATTCACGTTGGCAATAGAAAATTATGTGATTTTCATATGCGCCATAAGGCAATACGCTTGTTGGATATTTTTGTTGGGTGTGCGTCTGTCATATTTGACAAGGATATTGACGCCTCCCGCCGCCGACGTAAATATTATGGTGCGAGCGGCGAATTTCGCCCAACTGATTATGGGCTGGAATATCGTGTATTATCGCCCTTTGTGCTTCGTTCACCAAAGTTGGTAGAATTGGTTTACGACTTAGTGGATTTTACTATGGCAATTATCCAAAGTGATAAAGTTGATGAAATTTTGGGATTAGTTAATCCTGAATCAGTCCACAAGGCTATTAACGAATGCGATATTAATTTGTCGCGTGATATTCTCAAAACTGTTAAATTGCCGATTCGCTTGTTTAAGCGAGTTGAAGCTGATTATGACGTTGCCGATTTTGATAAAAACTGGAATATTTAATTAAAAACTTTTGGTTTGGTGGTGAGTTAGGGTTGGTCATGGTGGTTTCATAGTTGGCTCACTACCAAGCCATTATTTAAAATTTTAAAATATTTCTAAAAAATAATTGACAAGTGGAGAAAAATTTTGTAGTCTTTGGATATGAAATTAATTGAAAATCAAACAGTGGCCAATCTTAGAAAGAATGGCTTTAAGGTCAAAGTTCAACACCAACGCTTTACTAGCGGATTGTCTATTGACGGCAAGACCCGTTATTTGGAAGGAATGCAACTTCGCCCTGAATACGAATTGCGCCAAATGAAATTATCTTTTGAACCGAAAGGTGGATTTACCAAAGTTTCTGTTACTCGTCTTGCCGATAAAGCTGAATTTATTGGTGAATCTCGTTGCTCCGAATCCGACACATACAATCGTAAATTGGGTGTTAGTATCGCCCTTGGACGATTGGATTGTCTCAAATCAGTAAAATATCTTTCAAAATCTCAATCTTTTATCTTGCCAATTCATCAACAATAATATAAATTTTAAATATGTCAAAACTTGTGATAGGAATAACTGGCCCTAGC
>QGNH01001216.1_pt1 | contig 68774 bp, 109 predicted proteins | sample 1735481 | NCBI WGS metagenome assembly QGNH01 (sample SAMN09239004, study PRJNA386568) | Viral metagenome, whole genome shotgun sequencing project.
CTGCAACGGCTGCGCGCGGAGCGCGATAACAAGACGCCATTGCGCACCGTACAAGACGAAGAGCTTGGCGACCTACTGCTTAACCGCGCGCTCATCCAATCGGAAATCGCGGCGCTCGACTCGGACAAAGAAGACGACCCCGGCGCGCTGCAACTCGTGACCGAGCGCATTAAGGAACTCATGGGCGACACCGAGGCGGCGCTAGTCAATGGGCAATGGCGCGTGTACTCGCAGCCGAATTTCTGGAGCGGCGTCGATCAGCAAAAGCTCAGAGTCGAAGCCCCCGAAGTTTACAAAAAGTTTTTTGTGCGACGCGCGACCGGCAAGAAGCGGTTGCAGGTTCACCCGGTAAAGCGGGCGCAATGAAACTGCTCACGCAAAAACTCGATAGCGGCGTGATGGCGCGCTGTGATGCGCGCTGCTACGACGCGAAGGCGGGCGGGCATTGCGACTGCGTTTGTGGCGGGCGGAATCACGGCGTCGGGCTCGCGAAGGCGCTCGCGAACATAGTCGCCATGGTACGGGACAACAATTTGAAAGGCACCACGATACGAGTCACACGGGCCGCCGAGCGGGCGATAGAACGCCGCGACCAGACAGAGAAACGAGAGGAGAACTTTCAAAATGCCGACTGACCACATGTGCGAATGCGGATGCGGGACGGAACTGCGAGCCAACTATCGCGGTCACTTCTATGCGTTCGCCCGTGGGCATCGCATCACGAAGCGCAAACCAATCGAGGAGCTACAGCGAACGCACATCTGCAACGGCTATGTCATGGAACGCGCTCCGGGGCACCCGCACGCGAATCGAGACGGGTTTGTTGGACAGCATATTCTCGTCGCGGAAAAGGCGCTCGGCTACTACTTGCCGGACGGTGCCGAGGTCCATCACTGGAACTTAAACCGCAGCAACAACGCGAATAGCAATCTCTTGGTTTGCCCGAGCAAAGCCTACCACTTGCTGATTCACCGCAGGATGGAAGCGAGAGCAGCCTGCGGCAATCCGAATTTCAGAAAGTGCTACATCTGCAAAAAGTGGGACGACGAGAGCGCCTTGTACATTCGCGCGCGCACGGCCTACCACACCGAATGTCACCGCATTTATCAGGCACAACGAAAGGCTATCGCCGCGTGAAAACCATGACAGAAGAAATCGCAAAAACACCGGGACGGGGCGCGGATCGCCTCGCCCAATCGTCGTTTCCGCAGATGCTCCAAAACTTCAAGAGCGAGATTGCGCGCGCGCTGCCGCGACACTTGAACCCTGACCGCATGTGCCGCATCGCGCTTACCGAATTCCGCAAGAATCCGAAGCTCGCCGACTGCGACCCCCGGAGCGTCTTTGCGGCCATCATCATCGCGTCGCAACTTGGACTAGAGCCGGGCGTGCTCGGACAGTGTTACCTGATTCCGTTCAAGCGTGAGTGTCAGCTCATCGTCGGGTATCAAGGGCTCGTCGATCTGGTTCGGCGCTCGGGGTTCGTGAGTCGCATCGAGGCGCATGTCGTGCATGAGCGCGACCAGTTCACCTACAAGACCGGGCTCAGCACCGTGCTCGAACATGAGCCGACCTTGGAAGGCGATCCCGGCAAGCCGCGCCTTGTGTACGCCGTCGCCGAATTCAAGTCGGGCGGCTATCACGTCGAGGTCATGACCGAGGAGCAAATCAACCGCATCCGCGACCGCTCGCAGGCCGTCATCAACGCGAAGAACTACGGGAAGTCAACGCCGTGGGACACGGACACAGATGAAATGTGGCGCAAGACTGTGTTGCGGCGCATCTGCAAGTTTCTGCCGAAGTCGCCGGAGATTGCGACCGCCATCGCACTCGATGAAGCGAGCGAGCAGGGGCGGCAGGCTATCGGCGTACAAGATGCGATTGACAACACGTGGCAAGCGCCCGTTCTCGAAGTCACTACCACGCAGGATGACAGGCTCGCGGGCAAGAGCGCGGCGAATCTCGAAGCGGTGAAGGAGCGCCACCAACTCGAAGCGCAGCCGGAAGACAACACGCGACCGCTCACGCCCCTCGAAGCGAACGAGGCGAGCGCGCGGCGCAAAGAACTTGAAGCGCAGGCGGAGCGCGTCAAACAATCTCGGGCAGTCCAGCAGTCCCCGCAGTCGGAACCGCAACCCGTCGCGCCTGTTGAGGCAGGGGGCGAGACGCCCCCGCCCGAGGAGTATCAGCTCAGCGACCCGCTCGAACTAGAGCCGGTCGAAACCACAACCGAACACGCGAGCCCGGCACTCGATTTCGACGGCCCGGCGAAGAAGACACGGAGATGACGCATGGGACACATGGACGACGGGACGGAAGAGCCGACGCACAAACGGTCAAAATCTTTTGGCCGCACGCCGGGATGCCGGAGCACTATCGCGGCTGCACGAACTTGGACACCGACGTGAACGAATTGACGTTCACCGACTCGGCGGGCAAGCAACATCAAGTTTTCGGGCTACCTTACGAAGTTTTGGAAGAGTGACCGCGTTTACCCCGTTCCAACCGGCAAAGGGGAAGCGGATGGAGACCGGGGCAAACCCGGTGCAACGTGGCTGCACGCTGGCCACGGCACCGGGAGCTAAGTTCCCCAACATCAATCAAGGGATGAATAGTGAAAAAGAAAGTGCGAGAGGCGCTGAGTATCGCAGCGCGCGGACGACGCCGGAAGCCGGGACCGCCCGACGCGCTCGGACGTTTCGGGCCTTACCTCAAAGAACGACGGAGAGCAAAGAAGCTGTCTATCCGGGCGCTCGCGAAGCGCGCGGAGATGGCGCACACGAACATCTTTCAATTCGAGCGGCTGGGAAAAAATCCCCGACTCACCGAATTGGTCGCCCTAGCGGGAGCGTTCAAGGAACCCCTCTTGACGTTCATGCAACCGCTTGGCTAACCACACCCCGACCACGGAGAGAGTTTCTAGCTTCCCGCTTTTCTCTCTCCGTGGGGCGGCGGAACTGAGGCACACACATGGGACGCATTCGGCTACCCAAGGGGCAAACGCCGGACGACACGGCGGCGGGGCAACGCATTCAGGCAACCGCCACGCTGCACAACCGTGAAATGAATCGCACGGAACGCAAGTATGCCGACCATCTGCGCGAGCGGCTCATGATCGGCGAGATTCGATGGTGGGAGTACGAGGCTTGGAAGTTCCGCCTCGCGGACAACACGTATTACACGCCCGATTTCATCGTCGTCACGAACGATATGCGGATTGAGGCGCACGAGGTCAAAGCGTACTGGCCGGGGCGCGACGGCAAGCTCGGTAAGACGGGATGGACGGACGACGCCCGCGTAAAGATCAAAGTCGCGGCGGAAGAGCATCCCGTGCGTTTCATCGCGGTCACGCTCATGCCAGATCAGCAATGGCACATTGAGCAGTTTCAGAAAGACACGGAAGAGACACCGGCACTCGAAACCGAGAGCCGTCAGCAAGAGCTGCGGCAGATCGCGGACGCGCTACACATGCCGGACGGCATGGTCAACGTGGATGGCATCGTGCGCGCCATCGCGGAACTCGATGCGGCGGCGCACACCACTAGCAGGGGAATGTGAGAGGAACCCAATGGAAGCGAATGTACCGCGTCAGGAACTAAGCCTCTTTGACATTTGCCGGGGAGCCGTGCCGGAAGTTTTCGCGCGCGAGCTGGCGGAAGTGTTGGAGAACATTGCGGACGTGAATACCTCGGCGAGCGGCAAGCGGCGCATCGTGCTCACCTTCGAATTTACGCCCTACCCGGATCGCTCGGCGTTCTCGTGCTCGCTGCAATGCAAGAGCGGGCTCGCGTCGGTCGAGGCTATCGACGGCATCGGCTACCTCGTCAAGACGGGCGGCAAGATCACGGCCTACTCGAAAGACATCCGGCAGCAATCGCTCTGGGATAAGGACGACGACGCAACGGCGAAGGACGGCAAGAGCGCCGGGGCCGGGGACAAGGTTGTAGGGATTGGATCATGAGGACGGCGGAAGGCGTCATCTGGTTCCTGCTCGTCATCCTGTGCGCGGGCACCGTATTGGTTGCCTGCATTCTTGCGACGCAGCCATGAGCATTGGCTTACATGACGCGCTGTTGCTCGCGGTCGATGTACTGCGGGAAGACCAAAGCAATTGGCGCACTTGTTGCGTAGTCGCTACGTACCAAGAGCGCAAGCAGGCTGCCGACGTGCTGCGCATGTTCCTCGGCAGGAAACGCCGAGAGTCCAAACTTTCAATGCGGAAAATCCGCGAGGAGAAGAAAAATGGCAACAAAAAACCTGTTCGAGTACGCGATTCTTCATCAGCCAAAAGCCACGCGCGACGCGCAAGGCAATGACACCACACCCGACACCACGATTCTGAAACCGATCACGCCGGTACTCGCGGCCTGCGAGAACGACGTGAAGATTCTCGCGGCGCGCGCCATCGACGAAAAGCATTTGCAGCACCTTGATGAAGTGGTCATCATCGTCCGCCCTTTATAGCCCCCGGCTTGCCCGCGATGTGGATACAGCCGGGAGCGGCGGCGAAGCAGAGACCGGGGGCATTGATACGGGCGAACGACATGCAGAAGCTCGAAATGCAAAAGCTCGGGCAGGCACTCGGACAGAACGCGCTCGGGATGCAAGGCGGGCAGCTCGGGCAGCAAGGTTGGCCCGTGCAAACGGTTAAGAACTGCAACGTCAACACTGTCTACACAACAACCGGCTCGGGCTCGGGCTTGCTCGCGCGCACCGTGGCCGCTACCAGTAACCGCTATAACGCCGCGTCGATCAAGGGGTAAGTGCCATGGGATACGCAGCCGACCAAGAAATCAGGGACCGCGCGCGGGCGCGTGGCGACTCTTACAAACTCGAACCCGTACCGGAAGAAAGGAATTCTATGCTTCGTGAAGCAATCGACAAAATTCTCAATCTCGCTCAGCCGGAGCGGTGGGAAGTAGACGACGGGCGTGTCTACACGAGCCGCCCCATGACCGAAGTTCTCAAACCCCTCTTGCCGCCGATCCACGTGCAAACTCTCACCGGGCTCGCCGAGCTGTACGAGCTGCAATGCGATGAGGGCACGCTCGAAGGGCCGGATGAGGGCGGTCTCATCATCCACGTTACGGGCCATGACAGGGTAAGCGTCATCACGCGCGGAGCCGACGAATGGAGCCGACGCACGGAGTACGTGCGCGCCAAGGTTCCCGATGGAGTGCAGCATTTCCGATTCGGTCAGTACCTCGAACCGGATGACTTTATCGTCGGCCTGCAAACTCTCTTCGAAGCCGGGCCGAAGCTCGGCGACCACTATCGACTGCTCAAACTCGTTTCCAACCTCTCCGCCGAGGCGGTCACCATCGCGAGCGACGACGGCTATTCGCAGACGGTTGCGACGCGGCAAGGCGTAGTCATGAAGGCAGAAGAGAAGATCGCGCCGCGCGTGAAGCTCTCACCCTATCGCACCTTCCGCGAGATTGAGCAACCGACTAGCGAGTTTGTGCTGCGGTTGAAATCGCGGCAGAACCAAACGCCCATGGTCGCGCTCTTCGAAGCTGACGGCGGCGAGTGGATGAATACCGCCGTGCTCAGCATCAAGAAGTGGCTCGGGGACAAACTCAAAGACGCCGATATTGTGGCCTAACCCAAAACCCGAAAGGAACTCACCTTATGAAAGCACCGTTCCACTTGATTCTGATAGTCCTCGCGATGTTGCTGTTTTTGCTCGCTGGCCTCGGAGACTTTCTCGCGGGCGGCCCGTGGGCGTGGACCTATCGCCTGATCGCGTGGGGGCTGTTCTGTTGGGCACTGAGCGAGATTGTGACCACGTAAACGAGTGTAGTTAGTAAGTCAAATCAAAAGCAGGAAAGGACAACAAAGATGGCGAACAAAAAGTATTGGGACGACAACATGGAACTCCATCGCAACGCGCAGCTCGACCTCGAATCGGTCCTCGCGCTCAAACTCATCGAGCATTGGGGCCTGATCGCAGGCAAGCCGAGCGGCAAAGAAGACAGCGCGGGGCGGGCAATCCTCGCGCTACAAACTCCCGAGGAACTCGTCGAGCGGGCGTTCATAACCGCTGGCCTCTTCATCGCGGAAGCAGAAAAGCGGGACGGCATCAAGCCACTACCGCCGATGAAAGAGCGGATCGACATCATGGCCGAAATGCAATGCGCGCGCTTCGATGCAGCGTTTGACCGACGGCACGAGAACGCACGTCCCGCCAATGAGGAACCAGTACAGGCGCAGACGCAACCTGACTAACAGTTTCCGGTTCATACCGGAAAAGGGTGAGCCGGGGAAGGGAGCGCGGTGACTGGCAAGCTGCCGCGCTTCTGGGGCTCACCCAAAGTTTTCTAATCCTCGGGTTCATTCGAGTGGCCCGATGGTTGGGATAGTGAGCGGGTCGAGGGGGCGGGTTCACTGGCCCGTTCCCTTCGCTCACAGAAAAGGAAAATTCTCATGCTGCTGAAAGATCGCTTCATCGCTGCCGGGTTTACCGGCAAACTTCTCTGTCACGTCATGGGCTGGTTCGGAGACGGCAACATTCACAGAATGAATCGCTATCAATCGAACGACCCGTATGTGATCGCGCACCAACTGGAATGTATGCAAGCCGTCGGCATCGACGGCGTGATTTTCACGTGGCAGGGGCCGCTCGCACCCTTCCAGCACGAAACCGCGCAGATTATGGCCGTCGAGTGTGGCGAGCGCAATATGCCCTTCGTCCTGCTCCTCGATCCATGGGCCGCGAAGCTCGGCAAGAACTTTCAGGCGTTGGCGTCGTCGTCGGCTGTCGTCCACGTGCCGAGGCGCAAGACCTTGACCGAGCCCGCCATCATGTCGGCGCACCGGAAGGAACTCGCCGCGCTGGGGCAAGTGCCGAACTACACCGCGAACGTCACCGACGCGCTCAACGATCCAACCTCGCAGGCAATGCTCAACTCGTTCGCCTACGTCCCCGAAAAGTACGTTCTCGATTTTGGAACCGGGGCCAACCTCGCGACACTCGGGACCACGTTCCCGGCGCTCAAGTTCCTCGCCATGGATCAGGGCTTCTCGTGGATTTCTATCCCGACGACCACTCCCGTTTCTGGATTGAACGCGGTCGCGGTCTCGGCGCTCGCTGGGTTCAACAAGAATCCGGCGATGAAGATACCCGGCCTATGCAGGAACTTCATGGACTCCGGTATGCCGACGCCCGCAGGCGTGCAGCTCGCGCAATGGACCGGCAGCCGAGACTTTAGTCAGTCGGTTTGGGGCGGGATGCCTGCGCGCGTCCTAGACGGTCAGGCGGGGCATCTGTTCTTCGATCAGCTCGCTGTGACGCCCTCGGCGATAGCTTACGCGGCGCTCGTAACGTGGAACGACCACGACGAGCAGACGGAAATCGAGAGCTTTTGCTCCATGCTCGCGGGAATCCAGATTTAAGGAATGGCTATGGGCGATCAAGGGAATCTGTTCGAGGAGCGGATGCCGGTAAGGTTTGCGGTGCGCGTGTCGGTGCCAAGGCTGTCGGTGCCAAGGCGCGAGCCGCCGCAAACTAGCCGAGCTATCGACATTCAGCGCCCCTTGCCGCGCGAGGCGCACAAAGCTATCGCCGAGGGTATGGCGATGGCCGATGCTGGCGCGAACGAGCTTTGGAAGGCGGCCTTCCGCACCCTGATCCTCGACGTTGCTCATCGCATGGATTTCTTCACGGTTGACGATTTGCTCGACGAAGCGGACGCGCATCCCCTGCCAGCAAACACGGGCAACCTGTCAGCGATAGGCCCGTTGGTGCGCGAAGCCGTGCGCAACGGCGTCATCGTTTTCACCGGCAGAGTGCAACGCTCCCGGCGAGCCGTCAAACATGGGATTACTCACCGAATTTGGCAATCTCAAGTTCGAGGGAAGGCAGCGGCGTGAAGAAAATTATCAAACTCCCAGCTCGGCGACGGCGCGCGGATCGCGAGATACCCGCGCCGAAGCCAAAGAAGGCAGCATGAAGACTGACATTTACAGCGTGAAGTGTTTCGAGTGCGGAACGGTGATAGCAGAGGTCGCCGGTGCCCGCTCTCAAGTGCGCGCTCACCTGAAAGCGCAAGGGTGGGACGTGGCGATTCCATATTTCGCGGTCGTGCCAGCGGGCGAGGCTCGCGAAGCAAAACGAACTCACGCGCGGCAAACCGTCGATATTTGTCCGCCGTGCCAGCAAACGCGGATCAATCGAGCGTGTTTGGCGCTCCAGAAGTATTACGAAGAGGGGCGGCATGAAACCCACACAAAAATATAACGCCCGGCAAATCGCGAAGCTCTATGCGGTGTCCTACGGCACCGCTCGCAATTGGATTATGAAGCTAAACGGCGACGATGCGGCGATGGGAGTGAATAAGCTCAAGGGGCGCGGAAAGCGCCCTTATCGCCTGCGGAGACTCGACGACTCGCAAATGGCGGAACTCGATTCGCTCATCAACGGCTAGGCGCTTTCCTTTTCGAGTGCCAACATGCGATCCAGCTCCGCCACGTCTTTTTCGGATTGCTGTAAGCTCTCTAGGTCTTCGTTGCTCCATGTCCGACGATTCGCCTGATTCGCCTTTTCCTGCAACCGCGTTGAGAATTTGTAATAGTGTTTGCGCACCACGTCGGGCGTGTCGCCGATTAGGGTCGCAACCTCGGGAACATCCGCGCCCTTGAGGAAAAGGTTTTCGACAAACGAGTAGCGGAAGTTATGGAAGGTTGGCCAGTTCGGTTGATCGTATTCATCGACGCCCATGTCCTCGCGTACCATCTTCTCATCGAGAAACTCGCGCAGCCGCACGAACGACTTTTGCCAAGTGTCGGCGGCGTTCGTGACCTCGCCCGATCCCGCCCAAAAGAAATAATCCTTGTGGGTGTTGGTCGTCGGCACGTCCATCAACTCTTTCGCGAACTTCGGCGAGATTTCGACATAGACCGGGTTGCCTGTTTTTTGGCGGTTCACGTCAAAGAAGAAATGGTGCCGCACTTTCTTTAGGCGATCCCGGCGCGCGGTGAAGGCGTCAGTGAGCGCGAATCCCGTCCTGTACATCAATTCGCAACCGATCTTCATGCGCTGCCCGAAGCCCGCAACCGATTTCTGGTTTGGGGTTTTAATCGACGCTCCGAGATGTCCCCACGCCGCGAGGATGGCTTTGTAGAGGCGCGGAGTAAGCGGCCTGCGCTCGCGCGGTTTCCTGCTCTTGCCGCGCACCTTGAGAAAACGCGCGGGGTTGTCCTTCGAGACCAACTTTTCGCCTCTGCGGGTCCGCACCGGCAAGAATTGCTGCGTGCTTTCGATCCAGTTGCGCGCGATACAAAAATCAAAAAACGCGATCAAAAAACCTTTTCGCTTTTCCTTGGTGAAGCCTGACATCTGCTTTTGCTTTCCGTCCGGGCCGAGTGGCATCGAGGTTTCCCATGTCTTCTGGAACTCATCGAGGAAATCAACCGTCACGTCATTGGGGGTCGCGACGTTCTTCTCTTCGGCGAAGGCTTTTAGTTTGCGATGCAGAGACTCGTATTTCACGAGGTCTCTGATTCCCTCGCCGCTTCTCTTCGAGTCGATGAATTTCAAGAACGCATCCGAGAGAGGGATCGCGATGACGCCCGGTCTGGCTCGCTCCGCTGCCTCTTGCAATTTGCGAGCGCGGGCGGTTTCTGGATCGTGGTACTTCATCCACTCCTTCGCGCGAGTGCGGGCCATCTCCCAGCTCTCCGTACCTGCGGGAGCACGGAGTCTTCCCGGCGCGATATAGAAACTCTTTGGGCAATCGCAATCTTTTTCGCGTTCGGTTTTCGGGTGCTTACATTCCGGGCGATGCTGTTTGACGATGACGGAAAACTCGGGGCGGACATTGAAGACCAATTTTTTCAGGTCGAGTTTAGCTCTCATGGCGGGTGCTCCTATCTAGGAACACCCTATCACGATTGCGTCCGTCTTGTGTCTATCGAAAGTAACAAACTCTCGATTTCAGCCAAAAAGAAGTGTTGCGGGGGGTGGATTTGAACTCCGAACATGCTTTTAGAATGTGCAAGTTACTGAAAACACGTTTTGAATGATTTCAAAGATTGCAATAATTGCAGCCACGTGTGTCCGTCCTGTGTCTATGCTCAATACTTCCCCAACACTGCTCTCGCGATGGCCTGCGCCTTCTCGCTTTCTTCGAGCACGGGGCGAGCTTCGTCCATGGTCTTGAACTTGGTCGCCATGTCTTCGTACTGCCACGCGGTCGAACCGCATATGCCGCAGTGCGGGTTCGCGAGCTGCCGGTCGAGCGCCGCCTGCACAACCTCGCGGAAACCTTGCATCGCTTCTTCGGGAGAGATGTCGGCGGGATCGTAGGCCATGCCGAAGATGCAGTGCCGGTCGGGGCACAGGCATTGGATGACGTGAATCATTTGCCCTCCTCCGTCTCGCGCAACACTTCGACGACTTGCAGGCGGCAGAAATAGATTTTCTTTCCGTAGAGCGCCGCTTGCTCCTCGGCCTGAGTCCAATACTTCGCGAGCTTCTCGCGGTCAATCGCGACCATGGGGATGCAGCCAGCGGGGACGATGCCCTGCTTGAGCCCGATCTTTCCCGAGCCGAATTCATCCTCGCCGATCCATGCGAAGACTTCGAGCGCCGTGAGGTTGGTCATTTGAGAATCCTCCAGACTGCGAACGCGGCGACGGTGAGACAGATACCGCAAAACAATCCTCGGAGAAACCCGAGCGTGCGCGGATGCCATTCGCGAAAGTCGTCGTAACCCGCGAGCATGATGTCGAGTTGGCGACGGAGCCAGATCATAGCTCTCCTAAGTGCATTGCGGTCGGGTGCCCCTCGCCACATTTTGAGCAGAGAATCTCGCCCTCGAAAATTGCGTAGATCATGTACAAGTATCGGAGCTTGAGCGCCTCGCCCCGGTGAATGAGGTTTGGATTATTGGCGAGGTTGCCCGCGACGGAAGCGTCGGCGAGGTCGTTCCAACGTTTCGCGTCGATCAGCTTTTTGCAGTCGGCACACGCGCCCCACAAACCGGAATCGACGAAAATCTGTCCGTTGTGCAGCTCGCCGCTGACGGCGCTCTTCGCGGTGTAGTTGCCGGGCAGCGGTCCCTCGGCGAGACAGAAATCGCAGTGCGTATCGTCTTCGAGGAAGATGTGACAGCTCGCGCAATACTTCGCCTCGACATCGTTCGGGTTCGTGCTCGTCATCTTGCAGTGGTCGCACGTGATGGCGAAGGTGTCGCCGCGCATTGAGATGCTGTAATGGGTTTTCATACCCAAGGCTCTTTTCGCGCATCCTCGCCGAGCATCGCGGCGGCCACTTCGCAGAGCGCGACGCCAGCAATCTGGTTGGTGGTCGGATACCAGTCATCGAACGTGCAACCCCACTCCATGTAAGTGATGCCCGCGACGCTTCGCCAGCTATGACCTTCGACGCAGCGCAGATGCCGGATGCGTTGGGCGTCCGGGCGGTTCATCTTCGCCTTGACGACTTCTGTGATTTCGCGGTGACGCTCGCCCGTCGCCTTCGCCAGCTCGGTTATCTCCTCGACGCTCGCGACGTGGGAATTCGCGACTAGCTTTTTTATTTCCGAGGGCGATGCTTTCGGGTCGCCCCAATAGATCGGGTCCGTCATAGCTTTATGACCTCCACGGGTGAATTTGTAATGAGGTCGCGGTATCCGTCCCCCCAGTCGAGCACGGGCATCATGCCAGCATATCCGCCGAGGAGTGCCTCGAACTCTAGCGCGAGGCTGTTGCCGTTCTCCGAGGCGAGCACGACGACGCCCTCGACCTCGCGCCCCTTGAAGCGGATTTTCACGCGGTCACCTTTCGTCATGGGTTTATATACTCCTTCTCAGGATCGCCGCCCGGTCGCCGTCTGCCGGTGTCAGGGTGCCGCATCCACCCCTCGGGCTCGCCGGTGCCGTCCCAGCTCTTGAGCGCAGCGACCGCCGCGCCGGGTGTGTCGTATCACCATGCGTTCTCGGTCCACTGTGCCTCGGTAGGTCCGTAGATGAGGCGCGCGCGCCCGAAGGTGAGCGGGATCACCCACGCCGTTTTGCCGTCCGCGAAATCTTTCTGCGCGAAGTAGTTCATCACTGGCACCGCTTATCGGTCTGCATGATTTCCGTGACGGCCTTTTGCACGCGCTCCTGAAAATCCGGCTCTCCTATGTCACCCTCGACGATGGCGTCGGCGAGGCGGCGAAGGCGCGCCGGTATTGTTCTGCCGCGTGTGACGATGAGGATGAGCGGTTTATCGAGCAGAAGCGACGCGCCAAGCTCTAAGCAAATCTTCGGATCGGGATGCCCGCCGGGGGTAATTATGAGCGTGATGGCGGACTCAATCATCGGCAACACTTCATCCGCGAAGCGTTTGAGATATTTATCGTTGGCGTCCATTTCAATTTTCCTCGAACTTCGCGATGAACTCGCGCATAGTCGCAATCATGCCCTCGCGCTCGGCGGAAGAGATGTAGAAAAGTTCCTTGCCCTTGTAGGAGAACACGAGTACGGTGAAGCCGAAGCCGTCGGGCATGGACTCTTTGAGCGTCCGCCCGATTTCTCGGAGCTTCTTCTCGGCGGCTTCGTTGCGAACTTCGTAGCGCATGGGATCGTTTGCCATCCGGGGATTTTACTCCCGTTCCTATCCGGGCACAACGGTGTTAGTATGTCGTTCGGGCCAGAGTTACACCCTCTTGTTTTTATGGCTTGGATTGGGCAGTACATTCTCGATGAGAACGGCGACGCGCAGCCGGAGCCGGACACGTTTCGGTGGGGGCGCTGGTTCGAACACTCGCACGAATCCACGGGCAAAGATAACCGCATCGTGCGGCGGGATGAGGTTGGCGACATTAGCGTCTCGACCGTGTTCCTCGGGCTCGATCACGCTTACACCCTCGACGCGCACGAGCCGGTGCTTTGGGAGACGATGATTTTCGGCGGGGCGCACGATCAGTACCAGCGGCGCTACACGAGCCGCCGCGATGCCGTGGCGGGGCACATGGAAGCATTGAAGCTCATCGAGGCGTGGGCGCTCGACATCGACGAACTCAATCGGATGCTCGCGCTCGAACCGGCGTGGGTGCGGAAGGTGCAATGACCGTAAGACAGTTCGTTTTGCGCTTTAACGATGACGCATTTCGCACGGCGATGCGGCGACTGCTCGCGCTCGTGCGCCGGGCGTGGTACGGGCCTGACTTTCGGACCCGTCGCCGTCGCTGCCGCGAGCTGAAACGCCGCAAGAGATAGCACATTATTACCATTGTGTTTCACTAAGAACAGGTTTACAAACGCTTAACACATCCGGTAGGTAGTTTCTCGGGCCTCGCTGTAAACTTTCCAACATTTATCAAGGAACCCCTTTTTATGGTCAAGGATGTCCCGCGTCCATCTGTCAAGCAGCTAAAAACATTCAAGCTCACCCTCACTCAGTACGACATTTTGGAGCTACTCAAAAAGACTCGCCGCCCCATGTTGCCGGGTGAGGGCCGCACCATTAACCGCGCCGTCGAAGACCTCTTAGAGCGCCGCCTGCTGACCCGCTGGCCGGAAGATGCCGACGAGGTTCGCCTGACGAAAGCCGGGCGGGCCGTGGCTCTTGCCGTGGTGACTGCGGTAACGTCAAGGGGTAAACCCTAGAGTGCATGGTGACAATTTTTGGCCTTGTGTTCCTGACTAGGAACGCGCTATTTTTGTTTCTAGTCTGTCCCATTCGCACGCTAGGAATTCCCCAAATGGGCTAAACCGATAGGAGCCCAACAATGTCACTAGGCCAAAAGCAAGCGCTGGAAGTGTTAGAAAGGGAGCTTAAACAAATACGCGAGGAAAATCGCCTTGAAGAGCAAAGCCTCGAAGAGACCATCAACGCGCTGCGCCGGAACATGGAGAAAACGGAGCAGTCCAAAAAGAAGAGGAGAGATTTGACTGTCAAGAAAGGCGGCTGGGTAGGTATGGCCGCCCCGGATGCAATTCACGCCTACCTTGCGCAAGCGGATGGCCCGGTCTCGTTTCTCGCGCTGGTCGATGCGCTAATAACGGGCGGGGTCGATCTAGGCACGGACCCGAAACGGTACGAGCGGAACGTGCGCTCGACGCTCGGGAACACTCGCGACCGCTTTCTTTATGATCCTGAAAAAGAGATGGTGGATTTATTGCCGTCGTCGGGATTGTTGAAACGTGCGAAGGCGAAGCGCGAGGCGAAAACGAAGGCTAGAAAAGCAGAAAAGAAAGCGCACAAAGAAGCAACCGCTTAACCCCCGCCAAAGAACGCCTTCGAAGGATCGGGCGCGCCGGGCGCTAGAAGGCTCTTACGATACTGCGGCAGCAATCCCCCTGCTGGCCCGCCCCGGCCCGCCCCATAAGGATTCAAAGGTGTCTGCCCCATAGCTGGCGGCGGTGCCTGTCCCGTACCGAGCGAAGTTGAGCCGATAGCGCCGCCGAGCTTTGGCAGCGGCGCGATGGGCTGCATCGGCGTGGCAGCCTGAGCCGGTTGCATGGGCGTCGGGGCGCTTAGAGCAGTGCCCGGCAGCAAGGGCGATGCGGTCGGCCCCTGCGCGGCGCTGACGCCGTTTGACTGTGCGCCGCCGATGCCACTTGGTGCTGCGAAAGTCTTTGCTGAATTCGCGCCCATTTATTTTCCTTTTTCACGCCGGTAGATAAGCCCTAATTTGTACGCCACGGGATCAGCGGCACGCTTCGCGTCATCCTCCCGCGCGAACTTCAAGGCGCGCGTGACTCTAGCCCAACCCTCGGGCGTGAGCTGCTCGAAAGGCTTTTTCTGGGACTCGGTTGATTGTTTCTCCATAAGTTCTCACCCTAGAACAAAACGCGCGCTTTTACAACGTCACAAAGTAACCGCGAGTAATGCCACTTTCGGGTGTGGTGAAAGCCCGCACGGCAACCTATATTCACAGCATGATGATTCTCTTCGACTCATTCGACTTGAAGAACCTCCGCGAGTTTGCCTGTCCGATATGCTTCGAGCCGAGCCCGGTCACGCTCGGCGAAAAGTGGCAAGTGTGCCCGCAGTTCCATTTCACGAAGACGAAGACGATTTGCCCAACCGACCGAACGATTGACCCTAATAGTGCCCCTTCTCGCCTTCCTTCACCGCATCCGCATCAATGACAATCACTCGTCCATCGGGCAGCCTGCCCAAGTTATAGGTCGCGGCATCCCAGCTTAAACCCTGAGCGTCGAGTTTTTTGGTCATCGCGATGGAGTCTGCCTCGGTGATGCCCGAAGTGTCTACCCACGGGTAAATTCCGACATGCACTTTCTTGCTTGCGCCCTGAATCACTTCTGTTTTGATCGGCGCAATCACGTCGGGACTCTTGATTGTGCTCGGGGGCTCATCGCTGACTCGCATCACGTTGCCGTTCTTCAAGTCGAACACTACAGCCTTAGTGCCGCTGTTCAAGTACGAGATGGGCTCGGTACTGTTCTCCGCCGCGAACTTGCGAATGCTCGACATCGTTTGCGGCCCGGTGGGGATGGTGTTGTTAACGTGGTAATTGAAGTCGGCGCTTTCATCGTCCGACATGGGGCGAGGTTCGTGAGCCGCTGGAGCTGGAGCCGTGGCTCCGGGCGCGGGCTCTCCTCCTTCGGGAGCTTGTCCAAGTTCTTTGCCGATGGCGGCGCGAATCTGCGGGTAGATTTCCTTAAAAACTCCATCGAGCTTCTCGCCCTGCGTAACGCGCTTGCCCGCGTCTTCTAGGATTGAGCCCACGGGGCCAGATTTGTACTGCACTCGGTTGAAGTGTTCCGCGAGTTGCTGCGCGCCCGCCGCTTGCTGCGCGGATTCGTTCATGTCAACGATGTTCTTGCCACGGGCGAGAGCCGCTTGCCGCGATGCGTCCGCCTTCGAGATGAACTGCAAAGCGGAAGTTTCTCCACGGAGCGCGCCGTCGATCTTCGAAGCGAGGCGGCCCGTTGCGACCGCGTTCGATACCGAGTCTTCTTGGTCGCCGAAGAGCCCTTGTGTGGTGGTCGCGGTGTTGCCCTGCTCCTTGATGCGCAAAGCCTGCTGCTGTAGGTCCGCCGCCGAGAGGCGATGCGAGGTTGCCATCTGCGCGAGCGCGGCCTGCTGCTTCGGATCGTCGAGACCTCCAACCGCGACGGCTTTGTTCTCGTCAATCTCACCCGAGCGATACTTGTCCCACATCGCATCGGAGAGATTGGAGAGGGCGGAGCCTTTCTTTATTACGTCGCCCGTCAGATTGATGCCGCGAGCCGCGAGCGCGCCGGTCGTTGTGCCGGTCTGCCGCAGATAGCTCGCAGCGTCGAACGGTGTCGCATTCCCCGCCTCTAGATTTTTCTCCGCTCCAAAGCGTTTCGCTTCGGCGGCGTTTGCAAAATCATGAAACCGCGCTTCGATTTCCGGCGTGCCCGTCGCGACGGCGTGATTGTAACGATGATGCCCATCGACGACTTTGACCTTGTTGTCGGCTGGATCGCGCCAAACGTCTATCGGCCCGGCCTTGTCCTGATCCCATGGCGCGCCTTCGGGTATAGTCGGGCGCGGCATCTGCCGCCATTGGAAAGTCGCGGGGTCAGCGGTCAGGTCTTTGGTCTGCACCATGCGCACTGCCGAGGGGCGGCCCATGGTCTCGCCGTCGGGTTTGGTCGCGGCGGGTTCGGACTCTGGCGAACCGCCAAACATTTCGTTCTGCGGGCTCGCGCCGGTTCCACGGAAGAGCGGCGAATTTGACTCCATCGCGCCCGCTGCGCGCTCGATGTTGCCTTTGGGTTGAGCGAGGTCGGCGGTCATGCTCGCGCCAGCTTCGGCGCTGCGCACGGTCGCACGTTCGGCTACGTGGTTTTCCATGCCCGGCAGTGATGGCTCTGAGGTAGCACCCTGCGGCTCTCTCACCATATAGCCGAGCGCCGGATCGGTGCCGGGCTCGGGAACGAAGCCGTGTTGCCCGTACCATTTGACTAAATTGTCTTTCCCTAACCGCGTTGCTTCATCGCCATAGGGGGACGCCGTTAGCTCCATGGTCACGCCGTGCTTGTCCGCGATGTCGGTGATAGACCGAAGTGCGGAATTCCCCGCGCCGGTGCCGGGCTTTAAGGTTTGGATTCCTTTCAGCCGTAGCCTGCCATCGTTTTCGGCGACGGTAAAGGTCGCGTTCGGCCCGTCCTTGCCCATCGAAGCATATTCTTTCGGATTGGTGCCCGCGCCCGGATTGTTGGGGTTGACGGGGAACTGCTTGTCGATTTCCTGTAACGCTCCATGGACTCCGGTCGCCGTTGGCTCGGGAGTGGCCGCTGCCGGGGCTGGCGGGGCCGCTGGGGCGCTCGCTGGCGGTGGCGTGGTCTGAGGGGTGCCCTCTGTGAGCTGGCGAGGCTTCGAACGCCCTGCCTCCCATGGCATGACGGGGCGGGTTTGGGCTGGGATCGTGGCCGGGCCTGCCGGAATCGGACCTCTTTCGGTCGGTACATACTGTTGGCTGTCCATGAGCTGCCGGGGGACGACTCCAGAGACCGGGTTGTGTTGTGGCGCGGCGTATTGGCCTGCGGGCAACGCGCCCTTGATGGTCGGCGGCGGGGCCGTCGCTTCCGGCATGTACTGGCCTTCGTGAACTTCGTTTGGCAGCATGAGGCGCGACGGAACGGGAATGGGCGATGCGCCTGCGGGTCTAGCACCGGGCGCGGCGGCGGCATTGACGGCGCTTGTCGCGCTCGTGGCCGAGGTCGCGGGGAGCTGCGGCGGTACTGGCCTCGGCGCGGCGGTTGCCTGCGGCCCCGGCCCTCCGGCGAGAGGCGGCCCTTCCGGCATCGCGTTTGCGGCGCGCTGCGCGAGCATGTCAGGCGCGTTGAAATACTTGTGAATTTGGCTCGCCGCAATCGACCCGACGCCGCCCAAAGCTGCGAGGGGATGCCCGGCCATGAGCGCGGCGAGAGCTTCGCCGCCGCCGCCTAGCAAAGTTAGTTGCTGTTGGAGAGTCGAGCCTTGGTGACGCGCGTTTACCACGGCGCGCTTGTCGAAGACTTTTTGAATCTGCTTGAGCGCGCCGTACTGCTGGCGCAACCCGGTCGGATCAGTCTCGCCGTTGGCGGTGAGCTTATCGTCGATGGCAGTGCGCAAACCCGCTGCCGCGTCTTCCATTGCCGAGATGCTGCCGCTCGTCATGCCTGCGGCGTGCTGCATGTCGGGCGTCATTCTGTAATAGCCCTTTAGTTCCGCGTTGAGCGTTTGCAGATAGTCGCTCGCTTTCGCGATGGTGATAGGGCCGTCGAACTTGCTGGCGAAGTCAGTTGCCCGCTGCGCTTTTTCAGGGAAGAGGTCTCTCATCCCATCCGTGACACCGGAGCGAATTTTGTCGCCGATGGGTGAGCCGTCGATAACTGCCGTCGCGTTGCGGTCGATCTGCGGTTGATAGAACTGTTTATAGAGCCTGTCAGCGGCTTCGTGTGCGCCGTCCGCCATGTTCTCCGCGCTCTTGATCGGCTTAATTTTGTTTTGCTCGGCGATGCGCGGCCCCGCCGTATCTACCGCGTCAGAAAATCCACGGTCGAGGACGGACGGCCCTCCGGCCTTGTTCATTAACTCTTGACCTGAAAGCCCGATGCCCGTCGCGTTCTTCCCTGCATTCAAGACGGCCTTCGTGCCTGCCGTTGCGCCTTTCACTACGCCGCCGCCGACGGTATCGACTACGGAGTTAGTAACCCCCTCGCCCGTCTTTGTGCCGAGCCCGAGCATCGCCAATTGCGCCGATGCCGAGCCTAAGCCGTGCGCGATCTGTTCCGGGTCGCCCGACTTGATACCCTGACCAACTTCCTCGCCTGCTCCAACCGTCGCGGGTCCGAGGAGCGGGATCGCCGCGCCGACCGCATGAACGACGCCGCTAAATTTATTGGCTAGACCCTCACTCCGTAGCTCTTGCTGACCCTTTTCGAAAAGCGCGTTCTGCGAGTCGTACATCGAGCCGCCGACTAACTTCGCCGATTCGACCGGATGTTTGATGATGTTCCACAAGCCGGGGACGCCCGTGAAGTCTGAGGCGTGCGAGGTCTCGGGCAATCCAGCGCCACTTGCCGCACCTAACATTCCCTCGCGCAATACTCCGCCGACCTTTTGGTCAACGGTGCGCGGGGTTGCCGGTGTCGCCACAACTGGCGGCGGACCCGTAGTAACCGGCTTACCCCCTAGATCGGAGAAGTCAATCGGGCCGGGTGCTGGCGCGGGCGGCGGCGGACCAACCGGCTTGCCCCCTAGATCGGAGAAGTCAATCGGTTGAGTACCAGAGTTACTTGCCATTACCTGTTCCCCCGTGAGAACGTGCCAGTTGAGGTACTATTCTTATGTTTCAACCGTGGCCCTGCTTCCTTATCTGCTCAGCCTGCGCAGTCGTTTTCTGGCTCTCAACCCTCAAGCAAGCCCGCGACATTGAACGCGAGCAACGCCATCTCGATTGGTCTAAGAAACCCTAGTGTGTGGGCATCACCGTCAATCCGGGGTCTCGTATCCTCGCCTTTGCCAGATTTGCAGTCGGAATATCGTGGGGCCGTCCATCGGATGCGGTGATTCGCGTGTACCCAGCGGCGGGCGGTTGCGTAATGACCGGCGGCGCGGCAGCGGGCGGCCCGCCTCCGGCAGCCTGTTTAGCTTTCGGCTGCGATTTGTTGATTGCGGCTTGTTCCTGCTGATTCAGCATGGTCATCTTCGACTGCGCGAGCGACTGATATTTATCGAGCGCCGAGAGCATGGTTTCTGCGTTCGCGTTGTCCGGCAAGGTCGCGCCGTTCTCTTTGATTTCGGTGTCGGTCATGTGGCTCGCGGCCAACATCTTCGTAATTTCATGGGTGTACGCGCCAGCGACGACCTTGAAATCGTTAAGGTCTTTCGAGCCGAATTCCGCCTCGAATCTATTGCGCAGGCTGTTGATCGTGCGCTCGTCGCCATTGTCCAAAGCCGTGACAACCTGCTTCAAGAGTTCGGCGTGTTGAATCGCGGTCGTGAATGCAACCTTCTGGTCGCCGATGTTGCTCGGCACTTCCGCGCCCATGGCCTTCTTCGCAACTGTCATACTTGCCGAGTTCGGTCCCGCTGCGCCAGTAGCGAGCGCCGTCGAGCCTGAGACATACTTGCTTTGTCCGGGGTTATCTGGGTCCGCGATTAAATGCGGCCCCGCGAGCGAAGCCGGGCCGTAACCTTGTCCGCCCGGACCTTTCACGGGCGTCGCCGACGAATCGCCTCGATTGACGACTACGAGACCGGCATCGGTCATCACCGGCATATTCTGGAAAACTTGCGCCCTCTCAAGGGAAGCGAGATTCGACATGCTCATCTGCTTGCCGATGAAGTCGGTTGGGATTTTATATTGCTGCGCGAGTTCGGGAGTGATCGCTACGCCTTGCGCGCTGCCCGGCACCATTTGATTCGTCTTCGTGTCGAACAATCCGACGCCGGGGACGGCCTTGTAATGCTGTGTGCCCTGCTGCGTCGCCTTCGCGTCGTTCAATCCAGCCGTGGATTGGTTCTTGTTGATGAGCGAGTCCTGCACATCCATCGCCTTTTGCGCCTGCAACCTTTGGAAAGCCATTTGGTTCGGCAAGTACGCAAGCGCCGCGCGCTGCGTTTGTAGGTTCATCTGGTGCTGCTGCATCGCCTGATTTTGCGCTTGCTGCTGATCTTGCGCCTGCTGCGCCATGGCGAAGCCCTGACCGAAGTTGTGACCCTGTGACCCTTCGGCTGCGCCTGTCCCCGCGATGCGGAGCAAGGTGAAGAGCTTGCCGAGCTTCGAGAGTCCCGCGCCCGCCGCGCTCGGTAGTCCTGTGTTCGGATCGGTCGAGGCTTGCCCGTAGCCCGGCGTAACAAGTTTTGGAGCCCCTGCGACGGCGGGCATACTCGCGTCGAGACTGCCATTCGGCGCGGTCGTTTGGTTTGGGTTTTCCGGCGTCGGCAACGCTGGCACGGTGAGCGGTTGCGACATGACCGGCGCTTGCGCTTGCTGACTCGGCGGCCCGGCAGCGACCGCTCCGGGCGGCGCGTCGGCGGGTGTCTGCGGCGGAACGGATACGTCCGGTTGCGGCGTGACGTTGGTCACCGCAGGCGGGTTGATGGTCATGGGCGCACCTTCTGCCGCGCCTTGGCGCTGATCTAGCAGAGTGTTCGCAGTCGCAATCGCGTCGCCCTTTTTCATGTACTTGATGTTTTTGGGCGGGGGCGGAGTTCCGCCCGCGAGGTCTTGCGCGGTCAGCGGCGGCGTGTAATCAACGCCGGTTTGCGTGAGTGTCGGCCATCCTGACATATGTCACCTTCCGTAAAAAGCGTTGCCGGGTCCGCCCGTGTCGCCCATGCTCCCGGTCGTTAACCCTGTCACGTTCCCGTTCGCGTCCTTTTGCACGGCATAGCCGGGCATCCGAGGGGGTTGCGCCATTTGTGCTTGCTGCACGGGCGGCGGAACATATTGCATCGGCGGCAGGGTGAACTGCGGAGCCGGGCCACCTTGCCTTGGTTGAAGTGATTTCGCGAGTCCACTCGACGGCGCTGTTCCAGTTCCCGCCCCACTGAGAGCTTTCATTAGGTTCGGGTGATTCTGCGCGAAGTTTTTATTTGGCGCTAAGCCCGCTTGCAGAGGCATAGTCGCTGCCGGACCCATCTGCGTCGGCGGCATGGCCGGTGCTGGTCCCGCCGCGCCCGGCAATGGCATCGGCGGCGCTGCGCCCATCTGTGTCGGCGGCATGTTTGGTGCCGGTCCTGCTCCTCCACCACTACCCGCGCCCGTTGCTCCCATATAAAACCTCCGTTGAACTTGTTACTTCCCTGCGTAGGCCGCGCCAACCTGACCCGCTGCTTGGATTCCAGACTGTGCGAGCCCGCCGATAACACCCAGCGCCGTCGGCTTCTGAGGTCCGCTGATAATCGACTGGTTTGCGTTGCCCTGCATCCCGCCGTAACCCATGGCCTGCTGACCGGCGATCTGCTGTTGTCCCTGCACTCCAGCCGCGCCCTGATTTTTTGCCATCTGTTGCGCCATCATGTTTTGCGTCATCGAGGCGTCGAAGGAATTCGCTTGCTGCGCGCCGAGGTTCGAGGTCAATGAGTCGCGATAGCCCGAGGGCATGTTCCCGTATTGCGACGTTTGCCGAAGCATCTGCGCGCGCGCTGGGGCATAGGCTTGCGCGTTCGCACCCGCGCTGTAGTCGGTGAGGGAGTTATAGAACGGCAAGCCCTGCTTCATCTGATTGTTGTAAAAGCCGGTGGCCCCGGTTTGATCGGCGTTCTGCTGGCCTTGCTGCTGGATCATCTGCGAATTCGCATTGCCCGCGAGACCCTGCTGCCCGCTGATTGAGCTATTCAACTGCCCCGCTGATACTCCTCCACCGCCCATAAATCCCCCTTACTTAATTTCGTAGGTGTAACGGTCTGCGGGCTTCATGCCGAAGGCTGTCATCCAATCGAGATAGTTAGGACATCGCTCCTCGGGAGCTTCGTCCTTCGCGATGTGAACGAGCACTTGCGCGCCTCGGTAACCCTGATCGTGTAAGTAGTCGGAAGCTCTATCGACGAGCTTCTTAGTCGCCGCGTTGTCGGTGAAGCGGCAGACGGGAAAGTCGGGGCGCAACACTAAGCAAAGCAACCCGAGCCCGCGCACCGGCTTGCCTGCCTCATCCACTTCGCAGGCGAACCATGCGTTCTTGTAGTCGAGGAAATTGATTGGCTTCGGACTCGTGACGTGCTTGTCGGCGTAGTCGGCAGCCAACTGAAACAGCGCGTCATCCACGGGGACAAGCGCCCCGCCAACCGCTTTCCACATAAGTTGAAAAACGTGAACCTTCATTGCTGACGCACTCCGCTCGGCGGCCCGCTCTGTGTCTTGTCGAGCCCGCCAGAAAATACATTCGTCCAATCGGTCGGCGGCGTCGGGTTCGGCCCCGGCGCGGTCGTATCCGGCAAGGGCTGCGCTTGAATGTGAACGCGCGGGCCTTCGCGAAATCCGTTAATGGTGCTGACAAAGAGGTTGGTGACGGGCGGCGTTGCTCCGCTTGATAGCGGGATGAAGAGCTGCCGCGTGCCACGGTCGCGAATCTGCGCGTGCAAGTTGCTCTCTGTGCCGAGATAGACGCGGTAGCCGGTGACGTTCTCGGAATTGACGGGCAACTTCCAAGTCAGAAGCGTGCCGCCTGCGCCCGGCTGTACCTGCGCATCGCGCGCCATAAGTGGCAGCTTCGAAGTGCCATGGGTGCGCACCTTGTTGACCGCTTGGTTCCGCTGTTGCAGCATCGCCGTGCGGTTCGAGCCGAGCTGCGGGCCGATGGAGCTTTTCATCTTCCCCTCGAATCGCCCATGACCGGCGTGACCATGAGAATGCGGCCATACGTCTCGACCGGGATGTGAGGCGGCACATTGTTCGCCGTCGGGTGTGTCGGATCGGGCGCGTCGGCAGCGTGCGATAAGAGCCGAATCCAGAGATACACATGCGTCATCTCGGGGTTCTGTACGTCGGCCATGTAATGCGAATCCTGTTCCTCGCCGGGCACGGGTCGCACTTGGTCGGTGAGGTCTGTCCACTGCGTCGGGTCAAAGGGCGAGTTAAGATTTGCCGCGATGAAGAACTGCACCGTGCCGTCGCCGTACCAGTCGATGAGCTTGAGCGCGGAGTTTTCGGAGCCGATGTAGGTCAGGGCCACGGCGTCGGCAGTGAAGGCTGTCCCCGCATCGTCTCCGCCGAGATAGAGCTGATAGAGGTTGCCATCGCTTGCGCCTACCCAAACACGGCCATGCCCGAGCGCATCGCGCAAAAAGAACTGTGTGTACTCGGCGGCGAGCGGCCCGAGGAAATTCTCTTGATAAGCCTGCCCGTAGGGGCTGCGCGCGACTGAGGTGTAAGTCGTCTGATCGCGCAAGTTGAAATCGTGGATGACGGTGAAGGGGTTGCCGCTCGCATCCCTGCACTTGATGCGGAGAATTTCAATCTGCCGTTCCGTCTCGCGGAAGTAGGTCACTTCCGTGTCTTGAATGTAGGCGTCGCCGATCTGCGCGAGAAGCGCCGCTTCGTACTCACCCGAGATAGGCACGGGGCCGTTGCCGCTCGGCAACATGGTGCAAAGCTGCTTGTCATGCGAGACCCAATACGGCAAGCCGTTCCATCCCTGATCGAAGGAATGAGGCCCGGCGATGCCGACGTTATAAGGTCCGTTCCATGCGGTCTCGCCTGAGAGTTCGGAGAGCTGGCCACAATCGTTCTTGGTGTAAACCCATGACTCTTGCATGTAGCCAAAGCCCGCGATAATGCTCGCGGCGGTTGGGAAAGTTTCGACTAAGCGCGGGGGCCATGCCTGCGCCGGGTCGCCCATGAAAATGCCGGTTGTCGCATCCAGCTCTGAGCCTGAGCGATAGCAGAACGGCTCATTGAGGATCGCGCCGCACATGCGATCACCCTCGCGCCAGAACGAAATGAAGGGCGGCGGGATGTCGTTCTCAAACGGCAGTTCGGCGTTGCCGTCGATTTGGCTTTCGGTGATCGTGATCGTGGTCGTACCATTCGGGACTGTGATCCAGTTCCCGCCTGAGTCCATGACCGCATAAGGCACTTCGCCTCCGTCGCCCGTGCGTCCAATCAAGAGCACCCATTCCGAATCGACTAGCGAGAGGTCGGGCAAGTCGTCGATGACGGCGTTACATGCGGCAGTCGAGAAAAGCCGGTTGCCGATAGCGATGCGGTTGCCGATGTGTTGCCCGCCGACGGGGTTATAAACCGAGGCATAGAACTGAAAGCCGGGCTGTGTGCCTCCGACGGAAGAGCCGGGGATGCCTTGCTGAATGAAGCCCTCGCCGCCGCTCAAGTCGGGCCACATATTTTCTAGCGGGATGACGGAGTAAGCGGGCGTGAGAATCGTTGCGGTTGTGACTGCGCTCGCGACCCAATAGAGCGGCTGCACATAGCCATCGAAGCCGACATACAAGCTCGCCTGATTCAGCGCGGTGTTAAAGGTGAAATTGTTCGCGTCGATGACGGTCACGGCGAACGGCCCGGCAGAGGCGAAGGGCGGAACCGTGTCGCTGATCTGCTGCACGAGCAGGCAGATAATATCGCCGGTTGCGAGGCCGTGCGCCGTCGCTTCCATTTGAACTTGGTAGTTGTAGGGCGCGGTCGTCGCGAGTACGGGGCCGAAGAGTGGCGGGGCGAGACCATCGCCAATCGGGCCGCCGCCTTCCGCGCCGGTCGAGGGGCCGGGAGCAGGCGTCGGGGGAATATCTTGCCCGTTGCACTGCAAAGCCATCCGGCTTTGGTCTTTCCAGTTGAACCAGTTAATCTCTCCCGTGATGACGCCAGCAACCGCGACGTTTATGACGAGCGTGTCAACCGTTGCGCCCGCATTGTTAGTGCCTGCCATGAGCGGGTAGCCGGTCTTCGCGGCGAGAACGCCCGCGTTGATGGGCTCGGTTTTGTTCTGCACTACCACACCCTCGACTAAGGTCGCCTTAGTCGGGTCGAAAGCGACCATCATGCCGTCGTCGTGGATGAGCGAGAAGGTGTATTGCCCGGCGATGGGGAAATTCATGTTGAAGGTAATCGCCGCTTGCCATGGCCCCGGCCCCTTGCCGGTATCGACGGTGCCAGTGATGGCACCCGAGGGGCCGATGGTATTCATCTTCATCGTGCCGGAAGCTGCGCCGATCCAACTGAGTGAGGGCGGTGTGGGAAGCGAGAAGTCTGCGGCGCGCGCGGGGTAGGCGATGTTAAAGCCGCCACTGCCGAGTCCCCAATTCCAGCCATACGAGGCGAGTGAGCCGGGGACGATGCTCGGCTCGGTGACGTTGAAGCCGATAGCGCCGCCTAAGACGGGAATCGCGTCAGTCGCGCCCGGCAGAGTGACGCCAAAGATTTTGACCACGTTCGCGCTCGGACTCACCGGCAGCCCGGTAATGGCGAGATGTGGGAAGGCCGAGAGCGCGCCCTCGCCTGCGGGGATTGTGGCGATGGGCGTTGGCCCGGTCATGAGTTCGTTCGTATCGAGGTCGAAGAAGCCCATGTACACGAGCCGGTCGTAGGGCGCGATATTCCAGCCGCCATCTGTGCCGGTGAGGCTATTGAGCACGGCCTCGGCTTGAATCGTCGTGATACCGGAGAGGCCGGGCGTGACCGAAGTCCCGAGCACTTGCGCGGCGGTCAGCTCCGGCAATCCGATGTCACGGAAGACAATGCCATCGAAAAACTTGTAGTCCGTGCCGTTGTGCATGTAGATAAAGCCGAGCTTGCCGAGCGCGTAGCTCCAGCGTTTCGAGGACGCGATAGCCGCGCCGCGAATGCCGGGCGAAGTAACGCCGAGCGTCGTCAGGTTCAAGAGCTTCGGTGTGGTGCCCTGCCAGAACAACAAACACTCGGTTCCGTTCGGGAAGGGCGGAGCGCCGAGGAAAACGTTGGCCGTCTTGAAGCCAGCGAGCACCGTGCCGCCGCCGATGCCGCCGTAAACAGTGATGCTCCACGTTGGATTGAGCGATGCGCCGCTCGCTGCGATCAGGTAAGACGCGACTGCGGTGACGCCGTTGCCGCCGCCGACCCCATGGTCAATGCGCAGCGGTACGGAAAAGCCACTGTCAATTGTGATCGAAGCCGAGCCCGAAAGATTTGTGTTTCCCTCCGACGCCGCGATGACAATATCGTTCACCGACGGGACAATCGCGCCCGCCTGCCACGTTCCCGTATTCGCGATGTCGCCGTTTTGCAGATCGAAGATGCCCGCGCCCGTGTTCCCAAAGGCGTACACGATGGCCGCGTAAGGATCGGCAATGGTGAATTGGTGCCCCGCGCCGACCGTCGGCGCATAGCAGTAAGCAATCTTCACAAAGCCGGTGCCGCCGTTGCCGTACCCCGGCAAGTACGCCCAACCGTTGCTCTCGTTATCGGCGATGGTTGGCAAGTCGGGTTGACTTGCGCCGCATCCCATCACGGCGATGAGCAACTGCGCGCCCGTGGTGTTGAGCGTGAGGGGCGCGGCCTGTGTGACGACTCCGCTCGCGATGAGGCTCGGCACTAAAAGATTGGTGACCGCGATAGTCCAGTTGTCGGCCTGCACGGTGAGGTAGGTCTGCCGCACATACTGGTTTTCGTTCCCCGGCCCGATGCCGAAGTAAATGCGCCATGCCGCCGCGTCCAAGTCCTGCGGAAGATTCGAGACGGTAAAGCCGTGCGTCGCGTCTACGACGATAGGCCCGTACTCGACTGACATTTCAGTGAGCGCACCCGATGCGGTTTCCTTGACGATGAGAACGTAGTAATTGCCGGGCGTGAGTGAGTTCGCGACTACGGTCTGCGTGACGGTCGCGCCGAGCACTGCGCCGAGCAAGGTCTGATACGGGAAGCAGGAATGAATCGGCACGCCGGATTCAACGGGTGCCATGTCAAGAACGGTGTAGCCGTCGCGCAGCTCCATGTGTCCGTCGGGGCGCGAAATCCAATTCTTCATGTAGAGAAAGCGTTGTGGTGGTAGGTTGATCGGGTTGGAGCGACTATCGACGCCGCCAAACGAACTTTGTTCCTGCGATTTCAGACGAGGCATTTATCGAGTGCTCTGTACTGCGCTGCCGCCGTTCCCCCATTCAGTCGAGTCGTCCGCGCTCCAGTCGATATGTTCGCCCGGAACGATGCCCATCGAGCCTTGGTACTTAGTCACGAGCGCCGTGTATTCGCGCATTGCAGCCTGATATTTTTCGGCACCCTCGCCGATGGTGTAGCGGAAGATTTGCCCTTCCAGCTTCTTGAGGAGCACGTGATGCAGGAACGAAGGCACAAGCGGAATCGCCTCGGGAAGCGAGTCGTCGGTGATGTTCGGGACGGCCCAATAGCCGAGCTGTACCGCGTAAGACTGATCGGGCACGGGCGTGAAAGCGATGGTCATGAAGTCGCCCGGCATCATGAAATACTGTGCGGGCGGCCCGGAGTTCGATGTCGGGTAATTCGTGTTCGCGAAGATCGCCGCATCCTGCAAGTCGCGCTCGAAGAGCGGAGTCACTTCGGAGTATTGATTCGGCTGCGCCGAGTTCGGATAAATCTTGACGCCGTGCTGCATGAACTGCTGTAAGTCGGGCGCGTTCGCATTCGCCGGGTCGGTGAGGTCGTATTCCCAATTGCCCGCGCTCGTCATGAGCTGGGTTGTGGTGCGCCGCCATGGCCAGCGGTACTCCATGCAAAACTCTTGCAACGCCATGAGAAATTCCGATTGCAGGTCGAGCGTCTTCGACCCTCGGCGCTCCGTGCGCCGGTCGGCCATTTCGATTAGTTGCGAGCAGGTCCATCCGCCTCGGACGCTTGTTTGTTTCGGCGGCCCGAGCGGTTGATTAACGATGACAGGCATGGCTTACCCCGTGGTTTTCTTGAGCGTGAAATTCAAAGTTTCGAGGTCGATGGTGTACTTGAGGGGGTCCGCGTGATTCTCTTTTGCGATTTCGGTAAGGAGCGCGATGAGCCCTTGGTCTGCTGCCGCCGCCTGATCGCGCATCTGTGTTGCCTGCTGCATCATCCCGAGGACGCGCACTTGTGCATCGCGAAAGCGGAGCTTCTGCTCGGCGCTGAGCTTGATAACTTTCGGTTCGAACTGCATGAGTTTTTTTGCCATATTAGGAAGTCCAATTCACATCGGTCGCGGCTCCGAACAAGGTCGTCGCCACAACGAAAGCCTCAAGCACGTTGCGCGTCGCCAAGAGGTTTGCAAGCACGGCGGCGGCGGGCGCGCCTGTGATGACGCCGGTAAGAGCGGAGCCGCTGATGGTCCAGACTCCCGTCGTCAAACTCAGGATCACCACGTAGTTCGGCGGATACTGGCCCGGCGTGAAAACCTGCCCGACCGTCGTGCCTTGCTGGATGATGAAGGTCAACGTCTTCCCGAGCCAGTCCACCGTCATCGAAGTGACGGCGGCGAAGTTGTCCGTCTCCTTCGCGACTCCGCCGATGGTGAGCGAGGATTGAAGCGCTGTCGGTAACGTGATGCTCATAAGTCTCCTTAGACCGCTGTTAAGTTGACCTTCGACCAAGTTGCCGAACCCGCTGCGCCCGTCACGGTGCAGAGATACGCCAAACCGCCGAAGTAGACCATTTGACCCGCCGTGCCCGCCGTAGCGGCTGATGTCGGTGCGCTCGCAGAGGCGGCGAGTTGCAGCGTGGTCAGTTTCAGGGAGCCGCTAAAATCTCCGACCGTGCCGTTGCCGATGGCGAGTGAGTTCGCAGCAAGACGGCTGATGCCTGTGTCCGTGAAGAATTGCAGGGTGTTGAATCCGGTGGCGGCGGTGTTGGTTAATTCCAGCGTGCCGTCTGCCGGAGAGTAAATTCGAGAACGTCCATTGATTCCAAGAGCGTAAGTTGCTCCCGCTAATATGAAAGCAACGCCAGTGAACGAACCGCCAGTCTGATTGATGGAGCATGGGATGTTTAGCTGAGCGCCCGCACTCCCGGTATGAGCAAGAGTAAGAGTTGATACTCCATTGGTTCCCGCTGCCAGACTTTGCGTCAGCGACCACTGGTCTTGTGCTGAGGCAGAACCCGTCCAATAGTTAGCATCGAACAGCAGCGAAGGCGAAGTGTTGGTCGTGCCGCTGGTCGCAGCCGTGTTACTGATAAGTTGTAGGTTGCCGTACATGCTGCCGAAGCCCGTCGCCACGCCGCCTGTGTGAATGTGCCACGGGTCGGTAGGTGCGGTAGCGTGGTAACACATCATTCGCTGGATGGAGAAATTGTTAGTAAGCGGCGAAGTGATGCCGAAGGTGTAGCGTATCTTCCTGATAACCGGCCCGTCTGGAAAGCACGGAATGCCAGCCGGGCCCATGATCCAAAGTTGTCCCGTAGTTAGACCGCCGCTGCCGTACATAACCGATTGCGCCGACGTTGTGTTGTACGCCGTCATCCAACTGTTTGCGCCAGTGCCAACCTGCGTGGTGCCCGTGTCCGCCGTGGACGCATAGTTAGGTGCTGTGATGCTGCAAGTGACCGTGGCTCCCGATACGGTGGTAACCATCACGAATGGAGCAGCGGTTCCTGTGTCAACCGCCGAAGCATACAAAGCATGGGTGAAAGACGCAGTGAATTGGGTGGTAGACGCAGTTGCTATCGTAACAATCTGCGCTTCTAAGAATGTCGCAGTGGTCAAGCCTGTCAGCTTGATGGTCTGCCCTACGACGAAATTATTGGCGCACGTGACCGTCAGGTTGTTGCTGCCGTCTATTGCAATATTGCTGATGGTCGCTACATTAAGCCAAGTGGCTGTGCCCACACCCGTGAACGAAATTTGCTGGTTGTTGAAGAAATTTGCTGCGCTCACACTGGTGGTCAAGGTCAGGACATTCGCAGCAACGGCGATATTGCTGACGGTGTACGACTGCGTAGTTATCAGCCAAAACTCGCATTGCAGGGTGTTGAGTAGGGTTCCTCCCTGCCGGAAGGTGAGCGCAGGGTTGAAGTAGCCGTTGCCACGGTTGGGAATGTTACCAGCCGAAGTGGTGGTGAAGTCTACCGTGATTTGCAGCGATGGAAGAGTTACGCCACTGTTCCAGAGGGCAGTCGTCGTGTCATCTTGGAACATGGCGCTGGCTGAACCGCTTGAAGGGGCGATGCTGAATGTCGTAGTTGCACCCTTCTGAGAAGCGTAGGCGAATTCGTCCTGATAATCGCCCCACCATCCGTTCGTCATGTCGCCCAATCGAGGGTTACCCACGCCCCCCATAACCGTGTATTGGTCGGAGGATAAGTAGTTGCCACCGTTGATGATGCCGTGCTGCGAACCAGAACCCAGTATCAATGTGCCGGGAGAGGAAGTGGTCCCCTGCAAACTGAGAATGCCCTGTGTGGCTCCCGCTACACCAATGGTTGTCTGTCCCGTAGTGTTCTTGACAAAAGCAGTGGTGGCGACTTTCGTGCTGCTGTCGCTGGCTGCGGGAGTCGTGGCGGTAGGTGTCCCGGTGAACGCTGGCGATCCCCCAGCCAAAACGATTGCAGAGCCAGCGGTGCCCGTGGTTCCGTTCAACAAGTTTGAGGCTTGAATCTGCGTGCCGCTGATATAGAAGTTGGTGCCGCTGATGCTGCCTTGGTCTGTGATGTAGGCCATCGTGGTGTTGACAGAGGCAGTTCTTTTGGCGAATTGCAACTGCCAACCAGTACCATCACCGATGATAAATTTGGCTGCGCTTGGAGTGCCATATCCCGTGCCAATGTAAACCCCACCCGCTCCCGAGGACCCGATGCCTGCGGGGTCGCCGCCGCCGCCGCCCCAATACTGCGAGGGGTTGCTCAATAGCCCCGGCACGCTCACTGTAGCTGCGCCCGTACTTCCGCTGTGAGCGATGGTTAAGGTGCTTGGACGATTGGTTCCAGCAGCCAAACTAGAACCAATCGTCCAAGTATCTTGAGCCGAAGCGGAACCCGTCCAGTAGTTCGCCGCCACTTCGAGCAAGGGGCTTGCGTTGGTCGTCAAGGCCGTCGCTGTCGTCGTGTTCTTCCAGAGCCACACGGCGTTTGAGGTCTGATCGAATTCGGTGGTGAATGCGGCGTTTGCTAAGGTGAGGTTCCCGCCTGCATTGCCGAGGTTACTCCAGAGATAGCCGGTCGGAATCTGTGCGAGCGTCGCGACGCCGGTGATGTCAGTAAAGGCCGGTTGCGCCGCAGTAAATAGACCCGTCGCGGAGCTGTAACTATTCAACCAATTCGAAGCGGCGGCGGCCTTAGTCGCGGGAAGCGCGGGCACGCCCGTGAGGTTCGTCCATGGGATCGCGGGGATGTCGCCGATGACAAGCGCGCGCAAGCTCGATACGCCCGGCACGCCGTCCGGCGTCGCGAGAACTAAGTTGGCCGCGCCCGATGGCGCTGGCCCTGCGGGTCCGGTTGGCCCGGTGAGTCCAATTGAGCCCGTGGCACCCGTCAAGCCCGTGGGGCCGGTCGGTCCAGTTGCGCCGACGGCACCCGCCGCACCCGTTGGGCCGGCTGCGCCAGTGAGTCCGATAGCGCCGGTTGCGCCCGTGAGACCCGTTGGCCCGATTGCTCCAACTGCGCCGGTTGCACCCGTTGGCCCGGTCGCGCCCGTGGCACCGGCAGTTCCCGCCGCACCCGTTGGGCCGGTCGCGCCAGTGAGTCCGATAGAGCCGGTTGCCCCGGTCAATCCTGTCGGCCCGGTCGGCCCCGTGGGGCCGGTTGGTCCTGTTGGCCCGGTCGCACCGTCTGCGCCGTCCGAGGGGATGGTGATGTGCTCCGTCATTGTGGGGCTGATCGGAGTCAGCCCGCCGCTGATTAAAAGCGTGTAGACGCCGGGGTCGATATAGAAAAAGAAATTGCCGTTCCCATCCGAGACCGTCGGGTTCGCGATGGGGTTGCCGAGGATGTCGAAGAGCGCCGCTTGCGCGCCGAGCGAATCGAGGACACTAATATTTGCCGCGCTGACCGGCGTCAAATCTTGGTTGTAAATAATGTCTTCGTAGCGGACTAGGCTCAAGCCTCAACCTCCACGCGGGCTTGCAACTGCACTTCGCGGCGGGCGAGAACTTCTTTCTGATAGCAGAGATAGTCATCGAGCCCGAAGGCATACGAGCCCATGTGTCCGGGGCGCACCGTGGTATCGACGAAGATCGGGATGCCGCACTCGCGCGCCTTGAAGCAAAACGAGAGGTCTTCGCCATACTCGCCATCGCCCCATGGGTGCTTGAGAAATTCAAACCACCATTCGTTACCCGTCTCGCGCGCGTGCTTGCGTCGTCCCGCTTCCATCTTCGCGGCAACTTCGGCACTCATCCCGAGATACTCGCGTTCATAGCGGCAACTGAGGTAATACTCTCCAACCTTGTCGAGCACCGTCGTGCGCACGAGCATGAAGGCAGCGCCGACGGCAGCGACATCGAGCAAGCCGTCTGACTCCCACTCGAATGCCGTGCGATAGCTGCGCAGCTCGGGCACCCAGACGCGGAAGTTAGGTAAGGGCGGGTCTTTGCGCACCGTACAAGCTCCGGCCACAATGTCAACCGGATGCGGGCCGTTCATGTGTGCGAGGAGCTTAATGAGCGCGTCGCGCGGCGGCGTCATGTCGTCGTCCATCATGAGAACGAAGTCGGCGGGTTGCCCACTCGCGCGCAACTTCACGAGCAAATCGTTGCGCACCCAATGCACCACGCTCGAAGAAATGCCCGGCGCGGGTGTAACGATGCAGTGATTTTTCGAGGCTTGCAGCATCTCGAAAACCGCTTTGTTCGTCTCCGGGGCGGGTGAGGATCGCGTCGGCATGAGCAGGCTAATGAGCGGTCGCCCGTCGTCCATCGCTTCGTCGGCAAATAGAAAGTTGTATCCCAGCTCGCGCCGCAGCGCCTCGCGTCCTTCTGCCGTTTTCAGGATGGAACGCACACGCCGCTTGGAGTCTTCCAAGTCGAGAGGATTGAGCCCCTCGGTGCGCTTCTGTTCCATCGCAAACTCGGCGATGAGTTTCTTATCGTCCACTCGCGACCTCTGCGTCCTTCGGTTGCATTGCGCCGACTACCGCGCCCATGCCATGCGCGCGGAGTAGCGGAGCGAGAACTTCCACGCCCCACTTGCGCGTTTTCTCCAGCTCTTCGGCAGTGAGCGGTTCGGTGCGCCGGGTCGCGCGTTTCAAATCCTTTGCGCGCTCGGTTGGCCCCTTGTCCCACTTCTCTACCGTGTCAGAGATGAGTTCGTCCTTGGCCTGATACACGCCGTTCGCATCCTGCTTGTAGAGAGTCGGCATGGCCTGCGGGCCGGTGTAGATTTTGTTATCCGAGGGGTCGGTGATCGGCCCTTCGAACTTCGATGGATCGCAGCCGGGGCAAACTTCTTTCACGAGCACGCCCTTGAGGTCGTAGGTCGTGCATCCCCGGCTCGTCTCACGTCCGCACCCGCAGGTCCAAGCCATTTATTGCCTCACTTCCGGCTTCTGTCCGGGGCCGGGGGGCGTGGCCGCGCGGGTCTTCACCGCGTCAAGTAGCGCATTGCCTTCGCGTAACTGCCGCTGCATGTCGGCGAGGCGCGTCGTCGTGCGGTCGAGTTGCTGAGCAGGCGTGAGATACATCTTTTCCCACGCGGCATGACCTTCGTCGCCGCTGAGCACGGCAGGATGCTGATCGAGATAGAACTGCTCCTGCGGGTCGGTCGTGTCGTAAATGCCACTTTCGCGGAAGGTCACGAGCACGCCCGGCGTCGAGCTAATCTGGCCGGTGAGCTTGTCGCGAGTCTCTTCGTTTGCCTTGAGGTTCAAGGTCGGCGTGAAGAGGCGGCGCTCTTTGATGTTTTGAATGTGGCCGCCGCCGAGATGGTAGTAAGTTTTCTTTTCTACTGTGTGGCGACCGGGCTGCGCTGCGCAATCGAAGCCATCGGGATAGCTGAAAGTCTTGTCACAGACTTCGCAAGTCGCGCGCCAGCTTTTCGCTTTGAAAGCTCTGGGGTCCATCGGTTCCTTTCAAGAAAAACCCGGCGCGGGTCGCACTCCGCGCCGGTCGAGGGGGTTGGGACAACGTGTTTAGGCGAACGCGCCCACGTCGTAAAGACGCGCGTGCCGAGCTTGGTGCCAGATGCGCCAACCCGCCTGCGTCATGATCAAATCCTTCATGACCTTCGGGTTGGTGGTGTCGTAATCGGGATACATCTTGGTGTCAAGATTGATCCCGTTTTCCACCAACGGACAGAATTCAACGCTCGGCAAGTCGATGCCGAGAGCCTCACCCTGCACGCCCGCGTCAAAGTTGTAGTTATTGGCGATGAGCCAATTCCCGTTTGAGGTCACGAACCGCTTGAGGCTGACACCGAAAACCTTGTCCTCGGCCTTGGTCAGCGCCTTGTTGACGGCCCAATAATCCATCGCCTCTTTCACGAGCGGCGAGGCCATGAGCAGTTTCTCGGGGCTACCGTAACGGAACGCGAAACGGCTCCAGTTGAGGAACACCATGAGGGTCGTCGGGGTGGTGGTGCCGCCGCCATCCGTCAGGTAAGACGAGATGATGGAGCGGATTCCCATGGTGGTGTACTTAGTCGCGGTGCCGTTCAACTGCTCGGAGAAGCTGGAGAACAATCCGGCATTCTCGATTTCGAGCTTCTGACGGCGCATACCGAGCCACTGCAAGCGCGCCCGCTCGGGCCGGTCGCCGTAAATCTTCGTGGCGGCGGCGGTGCGGGTGATCTGGATCGGCCACTCAAAAATCTGAGCGCCCGAAGTGCAGGGGGTTTTGATCGGCGTGCGGGGCACGTCAATCGCACCCGCCTCGGACTGTGCCACGCCCAAAATTTTCAGCGTGGTGCCCGAGCCGATGGTGTTGACGGTCGTGCCTGCGAAAGCACGGGTGACGGTGAGCACGTTCGCGGCAGAGGTTACAACCTGAATCAGTTCCTCAACCGTTGACGTGGCGGCGTTCGTCATTTGCACGGCGACGACATCGTTGACGCCGAACAGCGTCGAATCGACCACGCTGACGGTGTTCGCGGTCGTGGTGTTCGCGACGGCGGCGTTGGCGGTGCCGAGCATGACAAGATCGGCATCCTGAAACCACTCGATGCGTGGCGAGAAGACGTTCACTTTCCGCTTGCTGTTGTTGGTCAGCACGTACAGCGGGGTGCGGTCGGGCTCAAGAGTGAGCAGGCGAGTCGAGACATCGCGCACGTTCGATGTTTCGGTCGTGAATGAGTTGAAGCTGGAAATGTTGCGAGTGCTCAAGGGGTGCTCCTATGGGCTAGAACGCTTAGCGCCCGCCGCTTCGTCCCCGCACTGGCACGTTCGTCTCTTGCGCCGAAATCTCTCGGTCAAGAGCTGCCATCATGGGGTCTTCTTCGGCGTCCGCGATTCTGTTATCAAGCGTCTTCGCTGATCCTTGTCCCGCTCCCAGAGCGCGACCGGCTTGGCGCTGTTGATCGGCGCGGCCTGCCATTTTCTTTCCGGTTGCAATTGCTTGTGCTACCACGGCGGGATTCACTCTCTGCCCCGATGCAACACGGGCCAGCATGGCGTACTTCATTGATGCCTGCTGTTCCCTCGGCAGAACACGCCCTTGCGGGTCGGTGAATACCATGGAATCGAATCCCGTAATCTGCGCGGCGGCGGCTTCAAGCATGTCGCCGAACTTCTGCGCATCGGGCGTACCCGCGACTGCGGGATAGCCCGGCAACCCCGGATAAAGAGGCTTACCTGCGGCATCGGTCGTAGCGCGCACGGTTTCCCATGCCCGACCATACGACTGACGTTCGTAGGTTTGCTGCCATCCCGGCGCAATCATTTCCATTGCGGCGGGTAGTACGTGAGGGAGCACGGTCGAAACTGTGTCCGCCATGTACCGGGCAATCGTCGGTGCTTCTTTTTGCACGCTCTGAATGAGCCCGCCGAGAACGGCTTTGTCTTCTGCCGAGACGTTCGGGTCGTCCATGAGCTTCGTATTCACGTTAAACATGCGCAAAAAGGTATCGCCGACCTCTTTCAAGGATTGCTGATCGAAGCCCGTCTTCACCAAATTGTCGATTGATGCGTAATAGGCTTCGCGTTGTTTCGCGGGTTCGAGAACGGCTGCGGGTTCGGCGGCGGCTACCTCGGCGGTTGGCTCGCTTTCGGTTTGCTGCTCCTCGCTCGCAATGCGTCGTTGAATTTCGTGGTCGCTGTCAATCTTGTCGAGTAGCAGATGCTTCAAGTCCTCCGGTGTTTTGGGGTCTTGCAACATCTTCCATGCAGTCGGATAGCGTTCGCTGTAGCTCTCCAGTTCGCGCGGAAGAATATCCTTGAGACGCTCCTCAACGGATGGCGGCTGTTCGGCTTCTTCTTCGGTGGCGGCTTCGGCTTCTACCGCTGGCTCTTCTGACTCGGCGGGCTGTTCTCCCTCAAGTACCTGTTCCTCGCCGGATAATTCCGGTTCGGCTTCGGCCTCTGTGCCTTCCCCCTCTGCGCTGGGTTCGGAACTTTCTTCCGCAGATAGGTCGGGCTCTAGAACGGTCCCTCCCAAGAACGAACTGAAATCGTTCGCCCCTTGTGCTGGCGTAGTCTCCTGCGGTTGGCTCGCAGTTTCCGGCGCTTCGCTCATAACTTTCCTCGCTTCTCATGCCCTACCGGGTTGGCTCCGGCTGGGGTCGATCTAAACTTGTTTGTCCGCACTCAATGCCTGATCGAGCGTTTCCCATAATTCGGAAAGCTCTTGCGCCTTCGCCGCGTAATCAACCGCGTGCTCGACGTTGCGCGGCACCGTCGCCAATTGCATCGCGCTGTTATTCCGTAAGTGCTGCGCGCGATAGGCGATAAACTTTTCGAAACCGCTGCGCAGCGGCCCGCTCGACGCGATGAAGTTAACAAGCGCGCCGTGCTCGATCTGTGTCCAGCCGACCTCATCCGCCATTGTTCTTTCCCATGCCGCGAACGCCCGGCTGTTTCACGCCCGCCGCGTCGAGACCTACCTGCTGCTGCTTTTCCTGCGAGGCGAGCTGATTCTTTTGCGCCGCTGCGGTCGCGGCGAGTGCCGTCTTCTGCTGGCTCGCCTGCGCATCCTGCTGGTTCTCTTGCTGCTCGGCCTGCGCGGCCTGTTGCTGGTTTTGCTGCGCCATGGTGTGTTCGTGCGACTGCTGGCCTTCGACGAGCTTCTGTACGTGCGCAACGGTGCCTTGGTGCAACGCACCCAGATGGTCACGGATCGCGCTCACGTGGTCGTGCTCTTGCTGGCCGACGCGCTGTTGATGTTCGTGCGCCTGACGGCTGACTTCCTGCGCCTGCTGGGTGCCTGCGGCGTGCTCGGCCTTCTCTTGCTCGCCCGGTCCTAGTAGGTTGTCGGCAGCATCGCCCGCCTGCCCGGCTCCGACGGCGGTCTTGATGGCGTCGTTGTGGACAAGCGTCTGACTCGGTTGCAATCCAATCTCGCCGAGGAGTTGGTTGGTGACATCGGCGGGCATCTTGTCGATGGGGATATTGATATTGACGCTGATCTTCGGCGGCGGCGGTGACGGCGGAGCCTGCGGCAGAAAATAGTCGTCCGGGTTGCCGATACCGCGAATCGTAGACATCTGGAAGCGAATCACTTTCCGCTTGTCGATAATCTCGGGGTTCGCCATGGCGACTTGTGTCAGGGTGAGCGCAGCCTGCTGCCGCATCTCATCGTCTACCGCAAGGTACGAACCTGCTTCCGGTTCGCAATCGAAATCCTCTTGGATTTCACTCGGGTCGAGGCGGATGGCGACAACTTTGTCGTAGTGATCGGAGAGCGCCCAATCCGGCATTTGCTGCTGCTTTGCCTCGTCCTTGCCGAGCGCATCGACGCGCTCGCGCGTGCCCTGATTCCAATAGCTCGACTGAATTTCGAAAGCTGCGTCATGCTGTTGCTGTTGATTCATCCACAGCTTTTTGAGTCCCAGCTCGCGCAGGTAGCGGTTGCGTCCGTCAAACTTGAATTGCGTGAGAGCGTCGGCAGCCTTCGAAGAGAGTAGCGCCGTCGTCGCCGTCTTGCCCGCTTGCGGATTCGCATCCGTGCCGTTATCGACGGCGGTCAGCGAGGGCTCGGCAATCGACATCATGCGCATGATTTGCGCTTCGCGGTCGAATGCGCCGTTCGGCAAGGGCGGTTCCGTCAAGGGCTTGATGCCGTTGAGGTCAGAAATTTTCAGCTCACGGAAGAGCCCCCGCACTACCACTTCCGGCTCAACCGTCACGCCAATGCGCGAGAGGATGAAAGGCTTGAGCAGGTTCGTGATGTAATCGAAATTCTGCGCGACGGTGAGGTTGTGCATGGCATACAAGTGCCGGAGCAGGCGCGGAGTCGAGTCGCCATAGGCCGAAATCAGGTCAGGCAGCGGCGTCATGTCGGTGTAGAGATACTTCCCGTAAAGGTCGTAGGGATAGGGCCGCCTGCCGAGCGGTTTGTCACGGAACTTTTCAGAAACGTAGGTAATCCAGATTTGCCCGTCGTCGGCATCCTGCGAATGCTGTTCGAGGATGCGGTACTTGCGCCGGGGCCGCAGATTAAAAGGCAAAGAACTGTCCGGGTCTTTCTCGCGCCCGATGGACGAATTAAACATATCGCGCAGGTCGTCGCCTTCGTCGCGCTGGTCAGTGTCGCCGCCCATGCTCATAAGTTCCTGCAAGGCATCCGGGTCGAAGGCGGGAACCGGCGCGCCCGTCTTCTCGTCCTCATAGTTGAGCTTCGACATCTTCTTGAGCCAGAGGTCGGTCTCAACGTACTGCTCAATGGTGTAAGACGATTGGTCGAGGGTGCGGCAATTCGGTTCGAGAAAAAGGTCGCCGTTGAAGATGAACTTCACAACCGGCCCCTCGTACTGCTTGACTTGAGTCGGCAGATTGACCTCGCTGCCACTCTTCGACATGAAGTCGGCGATTTCGTCGTCATCCATCTCGGGACCAAGTTCGTCTACTGCTTCATCGACTTCATCGTCGGCAGCACCCTGAAAACGCATGATCGACGCGCGGTCGCGATACACAACGTCCGAGCCCTTCATGATGGCGCGGCGAAATTTCATCATCCGCGTGAGCGTGTCTTGATAGAGCTTTGTGTACCCCCAGCCGAACGCCTCGGCGGCGAGCACCATGCGGACATCGTGAAAGGCTTCGTTCGAGCGCGCGTATTGCTGCATCGCGAGACCACTGAGCGCGTCCGTCACAGTCGGGTCGCTGCCGCCCGTGTAGCGCAGCCGGTAGGGTTGCGCCGTCATGCGGGCCGCGTTGCGGCGATAGATAATGTTGAGGTCCGGCATGGCGACGTTCGTCCGGCTCTTATCTTCGTTGTGCGTTTCTGCGCCGGAACGGTCCTTTTTATAGATCGGCGGCGTCTTACACTTGATGGCCTGCCATACCTCGGTCATCTCGCCATAGAGGTTTTTGCGCATCCACTTTTGCGACTCGTTGCGTCGCCCGATGATGTCGGTAACGAGACGCGCCGGGTCTTTTGGCATACCGGGCGAACCGATTTTCGCGAGTGCTGTCGTGGTGGCCATTAGTAACTAAAACCTCTCACCATGGGCTCGAAGTCCGACCGATTTGTCTCTTCCTTGATGTGGATGGGGTTGCACATTTCGATGTAACGCAGGTTGTCGGTCATGTGATTCCTGACCTTGACGGGCTTGCCGGTCGGGTCTTGCCGCTCGACTTGTGTCGGCGTGAGTTGCTGGCGGCGGTTGTTCTTGAGCTGGTACACAAGCTCGGGGCAACGGTCGCCGAAGATGTGAATGCGGCTCGACTTCTTATAGACATCGTTGTTACCCAAAACCTCGATGACCTTGAGCCCTTCATTGACGACTTCGACGCCGACTTGCCGGTCCTTCTTTGCGTCGTCGAAATAGGTGCGGCTCATGTGCATTGCCTGCATGTGCATCTCGTAACGTTGCTGGTAATTCTCCTGCTCCGGGTCGTCGTTACTGCCCTTGCCGAAGGCGCGCGCGGCGTAATCAATCACGCGCTCAAAAACTTCTTCCTCGACCTTCGTGTGTGTTTGCGGGTCGAAGTTCTCGGGGTTCTGATCTGATTCGAGGTACTTGATGGTCTCGACATATTCCTGAATGCGCGGGCCGCGCTCATCCTGCCGACATGGCCCTGACTTGCCGTAGAGGATTCCGTTTTCCCAGCGGAAGCAAACACTCGACGGCCACAGCTCGCGGTAATACCAGCGGTCGCCCCACGGGTCGGTCGCGCACCACAAAAAAGCGTGCGGGATGCCGGGATGCGGATCGACGGACATGCGCCGCGTCCAATCGTGCGGGATGGGGAACGACTGCTCGACCGAAACCTTTTCGTCGAACTGGAAGAGCAGCGAGCCGAGCGTCGCCTCGGCGTCAATCTCGTACTCTTTCAGGTACAGCGTTGGGTCGGTCATGCGCCCGTAGGCATTGAGAGCCCAAGGCGAGAGAGACTTGTTTATCTCCGGCACAAAGGTCTTCTCGCCTTCGCCCTTCATCGGATCGGCTTCGTAGTGCAGGCGCAGAATCGTGATGCCGTGCGCGTTCTTCCACGTAGACATTCCAACGTGGGGATACTCGACCGGCATTTCGACGGGCGCGCCATCATTTGCCATTTAGTACCTTGACTGCGCCCCCGCGCCCATCATCGGCGTCGAGGATGCCCCTTGCGGAGCTTGCGGGCCGAGAATGTTGTGCTGCCGTGACAGTTCCGATTCCAAGTCGCTCAGTGTGCGATGGAGTTCGTGAGCAAGATTCACAAGGCAAATTTCGCTCTGCGGTTCGAGAGTTTTTTCCGTCGGCGATGAGCCAACGAGTTTCGCGGTGATTGCTTGCGTCGAACTGAGAAGAGCCGACGCGCGTTTGTTTGCTTCGCACATAATCCCTAGCAAGGGATCGCTAACAGCCTTCGTACCTTCCATTGACTGCCTCCGTTTCTAAGCACCAAAAAATGCGCCGCGTCCGCTCGCGCGACCTTTAGAGAAGATTGCGCCGCGCTCTTTCGCTGACAGCTTTGAAGACTGGCCCATGCCGCCCGAGACAATTTTCGGCGTGGGAAACGCGCCATCGAGCACGGGATTCGGCGGGCCGCCTGCCGGGGGCGGCATCGGCGAAGTGCTCTTGCCCATGTTGCCGTCGCTGCCGATGGGATTGCGCGGAGCCTTTGCGACCGCTCCGCCCTTTGTGGGTCCGCCTAAGCCGAGAGGCAAAGGTCCATTGCCGCCGCCGAAGCTGCCGGGCGTTGCTTTGCGCGGAGCCGCTGCGAGGTTGCCGACTACCGTCTTGCGCGGTGCGCCTGCAAGAGAGCCCACCATGGTTTTGACTGGTTTCACGCTCCGCATCGGAACGATGGTTTTGATTGGGTTCATCTGTGCTCCCTTCAAGGCTTGCGCCGCCATCTGCATTGGGTTTCCCAGCGGGTTCGGGGCGGGGCCTGTGCCCTGTGCCCGAGCCGCTAGATGTGGTCTGAGTTGCGCCGGAGTCTTCGGCGACTTGAGGGCCGCGAGTACCCCGGCGCGCATATGGCCGGACTGTGATGGATCGCCGAACGCCATGACTAACCTCCGTTACAAATTCCGAACATCGACAACAAACACGTCGCCGCGCGGCACCGCTTTGCCCTTGACCACGGTCATACCGAGCGAGCCCATGGCGTCCGAAGTGAACGCAACGAAGCTGCCCGTCTGCGAAGGAACGCCGATAGCGTTCTGCACGATGAAGCTCGGCGAGTTGCCGCTGTTAAAGGTGTGGCAGGCGCGCGAGACGACGCCCGTCTGCGCGTTGTATCCGCGTACTTCGTTCATCCACGCGCTCGTGAAGGGCGTCACTTGCGACTGACTCGTGTCCCAAAACGTTGCGTTGTCGAGCGGGTCGAACTTGCCAAAGCCGGTGTGCTGATCGCCGCAATACTTCTGCCCGTTCTGCCCCGGCAAGCCGGTGCGCGGAACAATCATGCGAGTCGCGGCGATGTTCGCGTAAGGCACTTCGAGGTACTGCCCGCCGCCCGGCCCGCCGAAATAGGCGTGCAGGTAACCCTTGGCCGCATGGCCGCCGCCAAGCATGTCGGTGAGGTTGAGCGTGGCCGTGTCCCACACAAGCGGATAGCCTTCCGCGCCGTGCGCAGGCGAGGGGCTGACAATCGCATACTGCGGGTTCGCGGTCTGCATCGCTTCGTGAATGACAAAAGGAAACGTCGTGTGCGGGGAGACCATGTTGCACGCGCCAGTGATGCCCCAATCGCCGGTAATCTGGCCCTTGGTGATGTCGAGCATCCGGTAGCCGCCGCCCGCGTGTCCGGTTTGGAACACACAGATGTTCGAGCCGCTGTTCTGCTGGCCTTCGGAGAAGCCCGCGACGAAAGTCGTATCGTCCGCCGAGACCATGAAACTCGAAGTCCACTTGACCTTGAAGCCCGCAGGCAGACTGCCCGCAAAATCGCATACTGGTGTCGCCGTGCCGGTGTAGGACATGACGGAGCCGACCGTTTTGAACGTCAGCTTTGCGATCTTCGTGCCGATCAAGCGATAGAGCACTGCCGGGTCGGTGCGCGAGAAACATAGGTTGCCGTCAAACTTGCCGGTGAGCTGCTTGCCTTGCAAGGTTGCCGGGTTGAACTGGATGACAACGGAGCTGCCGCCCGTGTTCCTGACTAGGAGCAAGGTGTCGTTCGCGTTCCACAAACCGCATTCCGGCTGATCGGCGGTTTGCATGGAAGAGCCGAGGCAAGTCATGCCGTCGGTGAGGCGAACAATCTTCGTGCCGAAATCAGGGTCGGTCTGGATGGTGTTCTTGCCGGTGAGCGCGCCCCAATTCGGGAGCGGCGAGGGAAGCTGCGTAATTTTTAGATCGGTGCGGAGAGTCATTGGGGGAGTCCTTTAGCGCTTCGTTTCAGAGTGAAACCAGCCCATGCCGTCGGAACTGACGGCGATGATCTGCTTACACACAGGTCGGACTGCGTTAAACGACTGCTCAGCCTCGGGCAAGAATGCGGCTTCGTCCATGGCGAATCCGTAGGGATGGAACAAACGAACCTGATTTTCTCCCTGCGGAACAGCCAAGATGTGCGAGCCGTTTTTTCGCTTCATCTCAACTGAGTTATCGACCACAACCGGGTTGCGTTCCTTCATCCAGTCGGGTTGACGGTTGAACAAGATGCGGCAGTAGTTAATAAGCTGCGTCGCCTTGTCCTCTTTCTCCGTCTGCATAATCCAAAAAATGTGTGGCAGCCATTGCGTCATCCATGCGATGTATCCGCAGACGAGCCACGAGGTCATCATTTCGCGCGACTTTGGAATGAAAAGCGTGTCCTGTGTGAGCATCGCTTTCATGGCGGGCACAAAGTAACTCCACGCCGGGAAGGGTGAGACCGGCTCCGTGCCCTTACTCAGCCAGTGCTGATCCTCGGTCATCGTGTGCTGGGTCAGCCACAGAAGCGGCCCCGCTTCGAACGATGCAGTGCGGCGGCTGCACTTCTCCCAAACCTCGCGCTCCGCCATCTCTTTCTTGATGAGAATGTTCATCACCATGCCCTCGCGTTTGATCGGCGAGAGGTTCGGCGTGACTTGGCTCACTTAACCCCCCTGAAAAAATTTACCGCGATGTTCGCGATGGTAAGAAGAGTTAGAATCGCGCCGATAGATAAGATGGCCCAGTGCCAGCCGTCTCGGTTGCCTACCTTGCGATCCTCGACCGAGGCCGCCGTCTTCGTGAGCGCGTCAATTTTCTCTGTCAGAACCTTGTTGACTTGCGACAACTTCTCATCCGTCGCGCGGTGCAACGCCTCGGACTCGCTGCGCGGCATTAACATGCGTTGCTGATCGCCGAGGGTGCTCCTGAATTCGTTCACACTCTCAAATCTTTTTTCTGCGGCAGTCTCCGCTTTCTGAATCGCGCGGTCGGCGGCTGCCATGGCACTCGTAACCGCTTCTTTCTGCGCCTGAAACGCCGCGTCAATCGCGGCTTTTTGCGCTATGGTTCTCTCGGTAAGCGCCTTTTCCTGCGCCTCCGAGGCAAGATCAACCGCCCGCTCATGCGCCTCGAAGGCGATGTGACTCTGTTTTTCCGCCGCCTGCCAACGCTCAATCGTGACGTGCTCTAGCGCGTCGATGCGCGTCGTTACTACGCTGGCAAGCCCCTCTATCTTCGCGAGCACGTAGGCGCGCAGCGTTTCCGTGTTCCAGATAGGAACAACCGGAGCGCCGACGCCGTTTTCTTCTGCCTCTCGCCTAATCACCGCGCTGCACGCTCGTTTCTGGAGCTGGAGCGGGAACGATTGCGGAAACCATCGTGTGAATCGCCCTCAATTGTTCCGTGTGTTGCGCCGAGACCTCGGTAGCTTTCGCGCTCCGTGTGGCTGCCATGCTCGCGGTTACAAGGTTCACCACGGCGAGCAGAGCGACCGCTAAGGGCGTCAGGAACGCGAGCCATTCGGCAGTCGATGGGATGGGCGGCGATATGATCACTGCACGCTTTCCTCGGGAAAGTGCCCGTGCTCAAGGTGGTAGAGCAGGTCGGAATCGCTGCGCGCGCGCAAGTCCGCCGTGACATCGTTCACGTCGATCTGCTGTTTCGGTTTGCCTTCGCAGCGATCTACGATTTGATCCATGGCCATGAGGCGCGTCTTATCGACCTCGGGGTCGGGATGAATCACGCAATGGTAGTAAATGTCGGCGATGCGCTCGGCGCACGTCGTCTTCGTCTCCGGGTCCATGGATGCGAGCTTCTCGCGCAAGGCGATGGTGACGAGCGTAATCATGCGCGACGCTTTGCCGGTTGGATTCGTGACGACGCCCCTCTTAAAAGGGGTTCCGCCCGGTATCGCTTGCCCTTGTACGATTCTCGGTTTCTTCGGCGTTACCATAGACTTTTGAGCCACTCGACCCACGCATTTTTGTGCGGGGTCTTCTCGACGAGTTCGTTCGGATCGAGTTCGAGGTCAACCGCCAGCGGTTCGGCGGGGATTTCCGGCGCGCCGACTACTTCAAGCTCCAGATTCACGCGATGAAGCTCGGGCGCGACCGCGACGACCTTCGTCACCTTGACCTTTTTGACCGTGGCCTTTTTCTTTTTTTGTGCCATGAGGCTCCAATAAAAAGGGAGAGCGCGAACGCTCTCCCCCCAGAACAACAAACCGGGCTTGTTACTGCTCGGTGACCTGAAAGCCGCTCGCGCCGCCCGATACAACGTCAATCGGGTTGCCGCTGCCGCTGATCGCGGTGCCGCTCGCCAGAGTCGCCGAGACGGTGATGACTGCGCCAGTGACAAGCACGGGTGGGGTTGCCGGGGCGACGGTGGCGGTCAAACCGCTCGCGTCGGTCGCGACGGGCGTAACCGTGACGCCGGGGTCGCTCGAAGTCCATGAAGGGGTCGAGGTTCCGGTCGGCAGCGTGGTCGCGAGTCCGGCAGCATCCTGCGGGGTAGCAGTTGCGAGGGCGGTGCCGTTGTCGAGAAGCTGGAAATCGACGCTTGCTTTTGCGATTACTTTGCTCATGAAATTTCTCCTAATGGTTTTGGGTTGAGTTACCGCTGCGTTTGAAACGTCACACCAAAGCCAACGGGTAACGGGGGGATGAGAATGCGCAGGATTTCTTGTAACTGCCCCTGCACATCGACGATGAGTAAATTCTGTGCGGCGAGAGCCTTCTGTAACTTCTCTTGCCCGGCGAGTAACTCTTGCAGCTCGCGCTGAAACGGTAGTTGAAGCGGGGATTCCATAGCCCTACCCTTCGTTGTTAATTACGTTGTCGATCACGAGCACGCCGCCGCTGTGAATGTAGTAACCGCCAGCGGGATAAGTCGTCGCGAGATAGAGCCCTAGTTGTTTTTGCGCGTTCGCCTGCGTGTCGGACGCAACGCATAAGTCGCCGGGGGGCGCGGAAGCGACTCCCAACTTCTTGTGAACTAAAAACTTGTAGACTTTCAAAAGCGGTTGCGCCATTTCTATGCCCTCCAAGGTCGTCCGGTATGGACAACCCAAAGATCGGTATCCGGTGAGGCGATGACTTGGAACGGCATCCAGAAATAGCCCTTCTGCCCCCATGCAGTGCCCCAACTGTTCTGAATCAGCGCCAGCTCTTTCGGCGCGTCATAGCCGAGACAAAGGGTCTCGTGACCGCCGTCCAGTCGTTCGCCCGGCTTCGGGATCGGCATGATGCCGGTGTCCGCAACCTGCTGCGACATGAATGACTCATAGACCGTGAAGCCAACCGTGACCGGCCACGGCGAGGGGTCAGACAAGCAAGTCATGAAGTCGTCGAGGTTCGCGATTCGGTGGTAGGCACCCGTCTTGTACTTGAGGGCGTTCGCCGCTTGTTCCGGCGTCGGGATCGTGAAGACGCCCGGCTTGTAGGGATAGAGCGCCGCCTCGCAGCATCCGAGCGCGGTGAGCTGCGCTGCACCCGAGCGCGGCATCGCGCCGTCGTCGTTCGGGTAAGAGCCTTCGGCGCGCAGCTCCTCGACATAGAGGCACTGCGGGCTCAAGATCGGCGATGACTTTTCGTAGCGCCGCGCAATCCACTCGCGCGCCGAAGAAAAAGCGTGCCCGGTGCAACTGCCTTCGTCGCCCTGATCCTTGATCGGGCCGCCCCATGGGCGCGTATCGACGTACTGCACAATGGGACGCGCGGGCGATGCGGCGCGATAGAGCCGGTCGCGCACGTCATGAACGTCGCGCTTCGCTCCGAACTTGCGACCTTGCACTAAGGGGAAATTCATTTAATGGCGTATGCCTTCTGCTCCGCTGGGAGCTGCCGATTGAAGTCAGCCTTGAACTGCGCGACGCTGCGCATCTTCGGCGTGGCGTTGATGAGCTTGGTGTCGGGGATCGCCGAGCGTTTCGCGCGCATCTCTTTCGAGCTGGCGGGCGCGGGGAGCTGCGTGCCGAAGCCCATGAGGGTCGAAACGATGACTTGCAGCAAGCCCTCGACAAGCGTCGCCGTGCTTCCGGCTGGCAGGTTGAGGTTCGACCAAAAAAGTTGGATGTTGGTTTCGGCGTCGGCGACGACGGTAGAAATCTTGCCGAGTAGCGTCGCCTTGTCGGCGGCGGGCGCGGCTTGGTAATCCTGCACCGCGACGGTCACATCCGCGAAAGCTGCTTTCACGGCAGTGATAAGCAACTGCACTGCGGTGCCGGTGCCGAGCGGAAGGACGCCAGCGCCCGCGAGCAGGTTCACCACTGCCGTGAATCCTTGTAGCCCGACGGGCACGTATTTCTCGATGGCGGCAAAGATGTTGCCGCAGCTCGCAACGCCGAGGAAACTGCCAGCGGCGGCGATGGTCACGGCGGCTTTGGCGATGCTGGTTGCGAACGCTCTGCGATTCAAATTCATAAGTCTCCCTTCACTGCAAAACCCGGACACTGTAAAACTCGGCGGCGGGTGTCCCCGCGCTGACGGCGCACACTTCAACCGTTACCGTGTTCGCGGCGGTCACGCTCGCATCGACCTTGAAACTCGCGCCCGGCAGACTGCCATCGGTTGCACTGGCGACGGCTGGCATCCCAACGGTCGCGCCGGTGATGGTTGCGGTTCCGACCGCGCACGCTCCGGCTGCGAGCGCGGACCCGCCGATATTCGTGCTCGTTCCCGCAAGCGATTGCACTGCCGGGGGGATTGGAGCGACGGGGCGAAGGTCAGAAACACAATTCGTAATGACAGACACGGTGCAGGCAACGGCGGCGTCCACGGTGAACGTGGTATTGCTCTCGATCTGATAGGTGTAAGCGGGACCGGCAACGCCGTTGAAGTAGGGCGTGATGCGCCAGCGCGAAAGCCCGAGGGTCGCGCCGCAAGTAATTTGATCGTTACCGAAAAGCGAAGTGGAATAAACCCCGCTCGAATTGGTGTGAACGTCGAAGGGCACGAAGGCGACGAGGCTCGCCCCGGTGACGCGGCCCATGTTGCCGCCGCAATAGGTGAGTTCGAAGCGCGCGAAGGTATTCAGCGCGGGCGTGCCTGCGGGAGTTTGCAGAGTGCCGGTGACAGTCGCCGGGGGTGTGGTCGCGGCATGGGCCACGGGCAGCAAGAGCATGGCGATGGCGGTGCGCAGCAAGTAGGTCTTCCAGCGCATTACCATGACGCTCCGCCCGGCACGAGTTGCATGACCGGCATCCCGAGCCCGCTCGGGACTCGCTTCCAGCTCCGCGAGCGTTCAATCACGAGCATCCGGCCCTTCGAAATCCAGCGGACATCGCAGAGCCGCACGGGCACGGTTTCCATGCCGCGCACTCCGCCTGTCAGAACGACAACACTGTCGTTCACCATCTCGTTCGCGAGCCTTCGGGAAATGTGGTGGTGATGGCGGCAGTCGGATACTGCGCCGTGCATTTCGAATGCAGAGGCTTGCTTAGGAGTCAGGATGCAGACGCCGTTGCTGTGCATTGATTGGGGTAGTAGGGGCACCTACGGCGTAGGCGCACCCGGACGCGGTTGAAACTGAGGATGGTCGGCTCGCGCAAGCCGGACTGATTGGAAGACCCGAGGTCTCTCAGTGCTTCCGAACTACCAAAGAGGTGCCGAGGTGTGATCGGCACCCTCTGCGGTTCTAGAGTGGGCTACCTCTGGCGAAATAGCAAGAGCTAAGTTCCGCCAGAGGTTCACCCACTCTTTTCGGCCCACACTCTGATAACCGCGTAGAGGCTGTAAAGAAGTTTACTACTGAACCGTCGTGGCGGGCTCCGGTTGTCGCGGACCCGGCGCAGGCGGCGCATTCGGTTTTGGGTTGAAGAGCGGAGTCGCCTCGGTGATCACATCCGAAACGGCCACAGTGCCGGAACTGACTTTGTAATGGGGCCGGTCGTAGATGTGACTGCGCTCGCTGTCATAACTGGATTCGCGCCGATGGGGATCGGGCGGAGCGTTCGGGCCAACGAGGCGGGGCTTGGGGTTGTTCGGGTCCGGGGCTGGGGTAGCTGGGTCGTGCGGATCGTGTGGGGCGTTCGGGCCGAGCCCGGTGCCGTGGCGTGCTTCAATGTGCTTGATGAGGAGCTGCTTCGCATCGCCCTCGCTCGTGCCGAGCACATGGGCGCGATAGCCGCCAGAGGGTTCGTTGCCAAGGTTGTAGGAGAAAGTGAAAACGTGAAGCGGTTTCGGCTTGCCGTCCTTCGTTGGTTCTGTCATCTGACCCTCCTCGGGGCATACGCCTCCGAGGGTAGAGCTGTACCTCGGGGAAAGCAAGGGGAGAAATGAAAGGGGCGGGGGAGAGTACCCCCCCTCCTCAAGGTCAGGCTTTCTTTTTCTTCATGAAGCCGGGCAGCTCGCCGCGATCCTTGCGGGCTTGCGCCGTGGCCCTTCCCGAGATGCTGCGGCGGCGCGTGGTCAGTGAATCACGCTGCGACGCGACGGCGTTCGTCACCTTCGCAGGCATATAGAGCCGCACCGTTCCATCGCGGTCGATCTGTTCGACGAAGACGGTATCGCCCGCTTCCTCGCGCGCGGTCTGGATGATATAGGTCTTCGTCGAGCCCGTCATCTTCTCCACGTACTTGATGGTTGAGGGTTTGGTCATGAGGGCGTTGCCGTCCTTCATGGCCGCATAGAGCCGGTCGTACTCGTTTGTCTTTTGGAATTCGTCCATTGGTATTTTCCTTTCGAGCTACATCCATTATTTCATGGCGTTCTCGGCGGGACACACGTTTCAACCAATATCCATGGGGTTGCGAGCGAGGTCGCGTTGACAGGAAGGGAGTTAATTTTTTTCTTGACAGTCGGGCGGAGATTTTTTAGAGGGTCGCCCTCTGAATGGGATAAAGTCGGGATTGCCGACGTTGAGCCGGTTCACGAGCGCAATCCAATCGCCCTCCTCTTTCAAGCCGCGCGCATAGCCGAGCGCGAGCAGGATGAAACGGAAGTCGTCCGGGCTCCATGGTGAGAACTATGTCTCCGTTTTCCGTGCGAGAATATCCGCGCATCGTTGCTTCTCCGCTTCTAGGTGGTCTGTGAGTTCTTGATATAGGTCATCCATTTTCACTAGGTCGGCGGGCGTCGCCTCGGTGCCGGGTGAGAGCATACCCATGACGACATCGAACAGCGCCGACGCCCCGGCGTAGAAGGATCGCCGCATCTCCTCGACTTGCGTCGGGCTCGCTTGCCGATGAATGACAACCGCCCGGAAGACTTGCCATTGCGCTTCAAGCCGCCTCATGTTCCTGCCTCCAGTGTTCCTCGAATTCTTCGAACGACTGCGGGAGCCCGCGGACCTCGGACCCCTTCAAGCCGTGCCGCGCGATGCACACCCGGCAAGCGAGACCGCGATGCGCCGAGGTCATAACGAGCGCCGGTTCCCGCCACTTCACCCACGGGAAACGCTCCTCCAGTTGCTTGATTGTCCACGGCCCTTCGGGGATGCTCATGCACGTTTCAATTCCCGGTGCTTGCGAAAGAGGTCATGGCTGCGCTTCACTTGCAGCCGCATCAAGTTCATGGGCGCGAAGGGATACTTCTTCACCATGGCCGCAAGCGCGTGCTCGCGCAGCTCCTCCCACTTCTCCGCCGCGATCAGGGCCGCGCACTCCTGACAGGCAAGCCAGTCGCCGCGCGAACGCATCTCGGGCAAGCCCGGCCTTTTCTCATCCATGAGGAAATTATCCTCGGCGCGCAGGGCGACGACTGGTTTCGGGTCGGAACAGAAATCGCAAATGTCGTTTGGCGAAACGCGGACCTCTAGTTCGATCATGGCTCGGGCGGTCGCTCCCCTTTCGGAAAGTATTTGATCTTCGGGCGCGTCGTGACTTCCGTCACCCAATCCATGTAATCGTAGGTCGGTCGCATCATGCAACTATCGACGTGCCCCGGCAGAACTTGCAGGCAGTTCACGCAACGCGGCGGCAAGGTCACACCGCGCTTGCGCAGGTCGGTCTCGTAAGCCCATATAATTTCGCGCATCGCCTGTAACTGGCGGCCACGGCGCAGATTCCGCCACGCGCTCGGGATGAGAATGAAGAAACAGATGGCCATGTTTCCGCAGGCGATGATGAGGCCGACCCCGGTGTTAAGCGTCATTTTGGCCGTCGTCCTCCATATTGATTCTCACGATGTCGTCCACGACGATGCCCGACGCCTTCTGTAACGCATCATTGAGAAACTTCACTACTAATAATCCCTCCAGCGGGTTCGCGGTCTCGGCGATGAGTATGTCCACAAGCCGCTTCGTGACGTTCTCGATATGCTGTTGGCGCTCAGGCGTCAGTTCGAGGAGTCTTATTTTCTGTGTCACGGCTCAAATTTCTCCCCTGTCTATGCAGTTGCGAAGCGCCTCGTTGTCGATCAGGGAAGCGTTGCGGCAGAGCTTCGCGTACTCCGCCTTTTTGATAATCAGAAAATCGCCGTCCGGCAAGCGCAGGTCACACCACAACGCGAGCAGGGCGATAAATCCCTGCTGCTCCTCTTCGGAGAGCTGGCGAAAGAATTCGAAAACGTGCGTGCCCGTCATGCGGTTAGCTTTCTGAGTTTAGCGGAGAGAAACAGTTCCGAGATGTGCTGCGCCGTCGCGAGCCGGAAGTCGATCATGCAATAGCTGCAAACCATCTCGCCATCGTCGCCGTACCTGTATTCTGGCGGGCACTCGTGATGCTCCCAGAGCAAGCGCCGCAGGGTCATCTCGCGGGCATGAGAGAGTTTCGCATCACGTTGCCCGATAAACTCGAAGAAGGCCGCGCCCGCTTCGCCCTCATCCGCGTAACCCTCGACGGGATGCGCATCGAAAAACGAATTCAGGTTGTGCATGACGTGCGCGAAGATCGCGACCGTCACGGCGCGCTCATGCGCTTTTTTCATGGCGGGCCGCCTCTCGTTGTTCCATAAGTTTCTCATTGGGCGGGATGGTGCCGAGGGTCGCGCCGCACTGCGGGCAAAAGATCAGCCACACCGGGCTCTCGTTCGAGTAGGTGCCGAGCTGCTCGACGGTTGACTTACACTCCGGGCAGTGTGGCAGCTTCTTCGCCGCCGTCGCCGCGCGTGTGTCTTCGTGGATGCCGCCCGGCTCGACCATCTTCGCAATTTCGCGGGCGTCGGCTACCGGCGTCTCGCTGAAAGCGATGGCGATGCTCATCTGCGCCGGGAGCCCGCGCGGGAAGAGGTCGCGGGTATTGAATTCGATGGGCTTACCCTCTTTCAGCCGTTCGAGGTTGCCCGGCTCCAGAATGCAGAGCAGGAACTTGCCGTTTTTGCCGTCGCCTACGATTTTATTCATGCCGGTCTCACCACCTTGATTTCGATAACGCCATGCTCGCTCACCGCGCGCGCGCTGTGCTTGTCGCACTGATCGCAGGTAAAGCCGAAGCACTTTCTTTTCGGCGACCAAATGACAAAAATCTTGTGCCCCTTCAGGCACGTGACGTAGTTCGCTTTTTCGTTGTCGCTCATACCCCGCTCCGTGAGTCCGTCGTCGGCCACTGTCCCGACTTCGCCCAATATTTATGCTCGTCCGTGCGAATCATCAAGAGATGCGCGATTACTTCGTCCGTCGGCGTCATGAGCCCGGCGTGCGTGAACTGATAGAAGCCCATGGGATGCAGGCAGAGCGCCGCGAGCACCTTGCCGCCCGTTTCCTTGTCGCCCTTGATGCTGTGCAGGATTTCAACGTCCATAGAGTCCTCGTTTTCTCACTCCGGCAGAAGGACAAGATGAAGCACGTCGCATCCAACATGCTCAACCCGATGGCCTTCTGCCGGGGATTGTTGGAGCGGCAACTTATATCCAGCGCAATGCGGTAGCTCTGAGCACTTCTTACCGGGGCCGCAAAGCTCGCTCTGTTAAAACGTGAGAACGATCAAGTTTGCACCTTGACCGCAGCCTCGTACACCCCTCCCGCTCTCGCTGGAACTTCATTGCCGCAACTCCCCGGCTGGGATATGGCGACCACAGCCGGAAACAAGTAAGGCAGCCGCACGCCCCGATAGGTAGCCCACGGCTGCCCTAGTGGGTCAGAAAGGAGAAATATTATCTGACCCAACGCGTTTAGGCCGGTAGGGCGAACCCCGACGGCGCGGTATTCGCTAAGTCGCGATCCTTGGCCTGCTCGGCGCTGAGCAAAACATTCTGCGTCGCGCGAAGCTGATCGAGCTTGAGCACGTGCTCCGTCATTTCGATTTTCAGGCGCTCAATAGTCTGCTCTTCGCTCTTAATCTCGCCCGCGAATTGTTCCTTGAGCGCGGTGAGCTGGCCGAAGGCTTGGCTCTCTGCGCGCAGCTCGGGCGCGTGCCCGTTCGTCTTCGCGACGATCTTCGCCTTCCCGACAAACGTGTGCTTGAGCTGCGTGTGCTTCGGTTTGTAGCTCGGGCGGTGTGAGGGGTTCGCGTTGTAGTGACGGCCTAAATCGCCGGGGCCGCCGTAGGTTTCGCCGCAATTTTTGCACGTGTAGATTCTCGCGGTTCTCATGATCTTTTTCCTTTTCAGTTTGGCTGGATTTTACTAGCTGGCTTTCGCCGGGTCGGTCCAATCGGAGAGACAGAGCTTGCCGTCGATTTCGACGATCTGGCCCGCCCGTTTGCGCGAGGAGACGGCAACGCTTATCACTGTCCGGTCTCTCCCGCTTGCTGCCTGTAGCGCGTCGGTGAGTTCTTTGCCGGTCATCGGCTTGGTGAGAACTTGGCTTACTAGGCCGGGCCACTTGGCGCTTCCGTTCCCGTTCCCGTTCCCGTTACCGTTCGCGCTCCTCACCATGGCGAGCGGTTGCGTGGTGAGGCTTATGACCGATTTCAGCGAGGTTGCAACCTCACGCCAGCGCGCCGCTTCCGCCGCGCAGCGTTTTTGCTCCGCGTCATAGAAACGAACTTTCGTTTCGGCGTCGGTGAGCGCCGCCTCCATCGTCCCGGTAACGACTTCGGATACTGCCGGAGCTTCGTTTCTCCGAAGGCCCGCTTCCATTTGTTCTGTGTGAAATGACATTGAAGTTTTCTCCTTTACTCGGTTGAGATACTCGCGAACAGCGGCGTCTCCACCTTGCGCGCGCAGTATGTTGACATGATTGATGACTTCGGGGCTGTATTGAAAGCAGGGCGCTTTCTCGTGGTAAGTCGCGCGTTGCCGGATTTCCACGGGATTATGTGCAAAAATCCGTGAAGCAACCGCCATGCGCGGCGCACCTTCGAGAAACTCATCGGGGCGTGCCTCGGTCAAATGCAGCATCCCGCCTTGCGGGGGAGTGTTTTCGACGATGCGAAACTTCTTAGCTCCGCCCCTTGTTCCGGGGCGGCTGTTTCTTACTGAGACTGGTTTGGGTGAGCCTAAGACACGGCGAGCGCCGTGCCGTATTTCGTTTGCAACATCATAGGTTGTTCGCATAGAGATAAAGTTACTAACTGTCTTGCGAGGCCCAATGTACTAAAGTAACAATGCCCGCATGATACACCTTTTTGTTCCGTGTCAAGAACAATATTTAATCCCTACCAGACAGAGGGGGTATCCCTCACTCTTCCTCATTCTCTCCGACCGGCAAACCCCGCGTCCAGCGCGTTGTCCACCATGCCGAGGCGATTCCGTTGTGCGGATCGACCTCACGCGCAAGGCAGCGCCAACAATAGTTAAAGCCGGGGCGCAAGGGCTCCGGGTGAAACTGACAGAGGGGCGCGAGACCTTGGTAGGGCGCTCGTTCCGGGGCTGGTCCGGCAGAGGCCATGAGGTCACCCATCGCTTTCTGTAGTAGGCCCGCGCGGTTCGGGCGGAAAGCTGACGGCAAACTTCTCCGGCTCGCCCTTCTGATAGCGGACCTCGTACCATGCTTCGTGTTTTGTCCAATGCTCGACCGGCAAATGAATGCGGTGCCGGGAGCCGCACTCGTGGCGCTCCGATAAGCGCCAGAAGGTATCCTTTGCGACCGTGTAGATTGCGCCCGAGGCGTCCACGAAATGAATCTCTTTCACTTCCGGGGCGTGCTGCATCAAGTACCACGCGGCGCGCTCATCGAGCGAGAACGAGCCCGTAGCGAGCGACTCGCGGGGCTTCGAGCGATGGAAAACCGTCGCGTCGGGGAGTGAGACGATGCGCCCCTCAACCTGCTTTTTGCCCTTCACCGTGACGATGACGGCGCATTCTGTTTCAGCCTGCCACATCTAGACTCCTCTCCCGCCGTTCCTTGCGTTCGTGCTCCGCGAAGACCGCGAGCAGCACCCAGATTGTGACCGACCCCTTGTATTCGTTCGGCAGCTCGTGCCACCAATCGCGAGCGCGCCGCGCTTCCAGTTCGCCGACGTTGTAACGGTTGAGCATTTCTAGGTCGAGGCTCATGATTTTGGCTCCATTCCCGTCGGTCCATAAGACGGCTCGTGCTCCAGAAACGCGCCGTCCGTTTCACCCATCCATGACACTCCGGTAACGAATCCGCCCGGAACCATCACGAATGTCTGGCGAATAGTCGCCGCCACCCTTCTGAATCCCGGCGCCGTACCCTTCGCCATAGATCACGACGTTATTCCCATCGCCCTCTTCTGTGGGGAACAACTCCTGCAACTTCGCCGCCGAGACATGCTCATACAGCCACTTAATGAGATCGGCGTGAATCTGCGCGTTATCAGTCTTGCCGCCAAAGGTGAGCTTCCCGCCCGCCCAGACGCAGCGGATATTCGTCCCGTCAACCTTCTCAGTCCAGTGCCAAGTTTTAAGCAAGCCGTAAGTGCGATTCTTTAGCTCGCCCACGTGAACCTTGAAAGTCTTCAGGTCACGCTCGTAAAGAGTCTCGATCTTGCCGTACTCGCTCATGCTCTCACCCTCCGCTAAAACTCTTGTGCACGCAAATATTATTTGCGTTCCCGCAATTTGTTTGGGATTTATATACTTAACTCCCTAACCTCTGACAAATGAACATCGGACTGCACTTCGTTGCCCCACGTCTCCCAGCCGTTTCGTTTCTGCCGAGCGAATAGCTCCAAACGAGGACCGTGTGACACTTTCTCGATTAACTCGTAGGCCGCGTCAGGCTTCTGGGAGTGCCGCACTGGATCACCCGTCTGTATCAGGTTCGGAAAGTACCTCAACTGATCGAAGATGCACCGCTCCCGGTATCCGAGAAGCAGCGTTTGGCTCCGATGGATGACATAATTCCCGATACCGGACGGTTTAATCCAATGAATCGGGGCTAGATATTTGAATCCCCATGAGCGAAGCACCTTGGAAACCCGATTCCAGAAACGCATTCGTTGTCCACAGCCAGCAATGGCAGCCCACGTCCGCATACTCACGCACAGGCAGCCCGCAAATCGCTTCCAGCGTCATCGTGGGATACGGCAACGATGGAGGAGACCCGCCTTTCGGACGAGTGCGCTTGCCCGTCATCGGCTGTTGCCAAGGCGGATCAGCGAGGATCGTCCGAAACTGAGTCAAGGGAGTCATCTATATAATTCCCATTTGTTTCTGCCTATCCCGCACGATTTGCGAGCATCCATCGCGAGAATCACGCAAACAGCTAACACTACCGCCGCGCAAGCTAACAATATCGCCCCACAAGCTGCCCAGATGCTCACATTTCCCTTTCAAAACTCTTTCGCCCCCTCTAGTGTCCCTTTTTTATCTGCACTTCGTTTACGTTGAGAAGGTGCATTCGAGGTACCTACCTACCGTCAGTCTGCTCGTTTACAATTTCACCGAAAGCAAATTCTTGCTGCCCGAATGGTTCACAGCTTTCCGAGCATCCTGAATCCTCGTCGCCGTCGTCTGCGATCCGCGAGTTGACTAGTTCTGCTATTCCGATAATGTCGCCGGTAGTGCGTTGCTCGCGGAAGAACCGTCTTGGCCTGCCATCAGCATAGGTTCCGTACTTTTCTTCCATGCGTGCGGGGAACTCGAATACTTCTGGAGTCTCCTGCGCGATTGCCACGAGTTTGTTGATATTTTTCTTCCAGCACCAAGTACAGTTGCCCTGATAAGACTTCAGGTTTAGTCGGTAAGCATGATCCTCCCAGAAGCGATTCACGCCTCCCTTATCCGTTGGGAACATCGTAACTAGTGGGTAGATGATCTTTGCCGCCTCGGCATCGGCTCTTATACGGGAAGGCTCATCTACCCTGATGCCGATAGCCGTAAAATAGCTATCCCAGCCGATTGATGCCATGTATGAACGGATCGGATTCAGCTTCAACTCCCGAGTGCAATGCGGATACTTCTGATTCGGGATGCCGTATTTGTCGATCACGGCCTCGAAAGGCTCACCCTTCATCGCAACGCCATCAAGAGATACCAGCCGATGCGTGCAGCCGATCCTGCCCTCGTGTGTCACGGCCTCAAGTACGTGGATCGGGAAGCCCCACTCTTCATCCATTTGCCGCAAAAACTCGAACGTCTCGCGCCGCTCCTGCCCTGTATTCGCCATCACGAAGCACATTTCGTAAATGTCGTTGTAGTTTGCGAGCAACTCCTGAGCCATAAAGGCTGAAGTTTCTCCACCCGACACGCTTACGCAAAGACGCTCCTTGCTCAAGTTTGTAGCTGCAAGCCTCGGCTCTTGGTGCTTGTGTTCGCTCATCGAATTCCACCCTGTTCAAATCCTGCTTTCATGCCTGCGATAAATGCTCTCCAGAGGCGATTTTCGAGATAATTCCCGCGCAAGAGACAATCCTCTTGCTTCGTGGCCTGCTGCCCTTCTGAACTGTCGAGCCAGTCATACCACGGACCCTTCCCTGGCCTCGTTATAGCTTCCGCGGACTTTTTACGTTTGGCCTGCTTGGATTCAGCGCTCATCCTAAATCTCCATTTATGCGGGTCAGAAGAAGATGGGCTACCTCTTCCGCCTCTACTCTGTTCCTCGGCAAGCGTCCAGCCTTCGCCTCTTCCCGTGTCGCAAATACTCGGCATCCCGGATAACAGTCCCACCACAATTCCCCGTCCAGCGAGTACCCTTCCCCATTCGGATACCAAGGATGACGCCCGTGATGTTCATGCTGCTCTCGGACCGTCGCCTCCACGACCTTACATCCACGCGGATACCTATAATCGCGGACCCACACTGTCTGCCCCGCGTTGAATCGGAAGATGGATTCCTGTCCGTCCGTGGATTCAGCGCTCATCGCTTCACCTTTTCGTGAACACTGGCGGCGGCCCCGGCTTTCCCCTCTTTCGTTCCGATCATCATCCCTATCAAGGAGAGGGGTCGGCAGTCCTCCGCCGCCAACTCGCACTACCAATGTGTCAAGAGCCCACTCGCGCCGATAGAGATGTAATTGCCCTTCACCCGCGCCCAGCGCGTCTTTTGATCGCGCGTATCGACATGAATAAACCCGCCGTCATAGACTCCAATGCCGCCCATGCGGAAGGCGGGCACCGCTTCCGCGAGGTTATACATTTCCTGCAACGTCTTCCCCGGAATCTTCACGTCCGCCGCCCTGCCCTGCATGTGCTGACTCTTCGAGACCCCGCCCGCTTCCGCGTTGTAGATCGGGCAGCGATACCCGCTATCGACCTCGACCGGCCCGCCCGCTGCCGCGCGCAGCTCTTCGAGCGCCGGGATGAGCGAAGGGTCAAGCCCGATCTTCCCGCAGTGCGGGCAAGCCAGTTCACTCGTTGAGAAATGCTCGCTTAGGTCGCCCATGGGTCGCCCCTTTCGTCTCGGCATTCTTGCCGGGCTTGATGTCGTACAACGCGAACGCGCTCTCGACTGTGTGCTCCGCGTCTACGGTTCCGTCCGCCGTGAGCCATACCGGAACTTCTCCCGTGCCCTCGCCGATGAAACGCCGCAAGGCGTCAATCCAGCCCTGATCTACCGCGCTCATTTTCATGTTCTCCTCCAAGAACTAGCGGGACCGGCCCCTGCAATCGTGGGACACAAGCGATTTGGTTCCTGCCACAGAACCCCGCGATTGCCGTCCTCCGGTCCCAACTCATAAACTGCGCCACAGCTCAAAGCGAAACTCCGCTAGCGTCTCCGGTCGCCCTTGCAGCTTCAAGGTCGCGTTCTCCGTGTTCCCCGGCTCCCAGCTCCGCAGGAATATGCCAAGCGAGAATTCATCGAGCCCGAGCACCGAGCAAATCCATTTCTCCTGATTGCTCAGCCGCATCGGCTCCGGCTTCCCCATGACGTGCCGAAACTCCGCGCCCGTCGTCAAGCGATATTTCTGCGTCTTCGGCCAATACGTGACCTCGTGGTACATATCCGGCAGCCCGCGATTCGAGAATTCCGTGCAGCCCATCGCGTTCCCCGGCTGACACTCGACTATCGGGATCATCCTGCCGTGATCGAGCCGAAAGCGCGGTTTCACTCCTCCGTCTCCGCCTTCGCGGCCTCTGCCGCCGCGTCTTCCTTCGCGTAAAGTTTGAGCTTGACGTACAGCGTCGAGCGCCCAATGCCGAGCGCCTTCGCCGTCCGATCCAAGTCGCCATTCAGATCGCGCAAAGTTCTCTGAATCCAGTTTTTCTCGACCTCGTAGAGCGTCAAAATGCCATGCGTTTTTTCGTCCATCGCGTCTGACCGCTCCTGTGCCCGATCATTCTGCCCGCGCTCCAGATCGCGCACCGTGCTATCAATCCAACGCTTCTCGCCTTCGCCCTTTTCCGTCATGCGCTCCTCCGGTCCTGATTGAGAACACCAATGCGGTAGTAGCTGCCAAGCCTTGACGCGAGCCGCTCATCGACCAAGCGCGCCACGTCCTCCAGCCCGAAATTCGTCGTCACGACCGTCGGCAGAAGCGCGTTCCCTCGGCGGTCGATCAGGTCGAGCAGACTGCGCCGCTCGTGATCGCTCAAGCTCCCACTCGCAATGTCGTCGAGTACGAGCCACATCGCCCCGGCATACTTCCGCAGGATGTCCATCTCGCTCGGCAAAGCGAGCGGATCGCGGTAGCTCTCCCGCAGCTCGGCGTAGAAGTCCGCCGCCCGTACAAAAACGGGACGCTTCCGCGCCTCGTACAAACTCCGCATCATGGCGCAAGCGAGATGCGTCTTCCCCGAGCCCGTCGGCCCCCAGAGCATTAACCCCTCGGTCGGTTTCAGGATGAACTCGGAGACATCCCGGCGAATGTCCGGGTCGAAGTCCGCGAGCTTTGCCCCGTGGAACTTTGGCGGCAAGACCGTGCGCAGGGTTTTGTCGAGAATGCACGGGCACCGCGTCGTCGAACAGTCCGGCCCGACAATCCAACCCGTATCCCCGCAGTGCGGGCACTCGCTATTTTTTTTCATCTCGGCTACTCGTGTACTTGCTAAGGTCGGCCCTCGTGTCATGAACGGCTCCTGTCGTTTCCCGCTTCACCACATCCCGGCTCCACGTCTTCGGGTCACGCCGGTACTGCGACTCGTGGAAGAACTTCGCAGCGCCGGGGATGAAATTGAATTCCGCCTTGTCCCACTTTCGGACTACCTCGGCCATGCTCTTCGTCCCCGCAAAAACCAGATCGCGACCGTCCCGCGCCACGGCCTCGACGATGGCGACCTCGACGTCATGGGGTAGGTGTTGGGGATCGAGCACCTTGGGGTACAGCTTCGCTATCTCCATCACCACGGCGTCGAGGTTGCCGTTGCTTTTCGTGAGATTTTGACTTTCGAATTTCAAACCCGCCCGGTTTTGACTCGCCGCTTTTTCCGGCTTCTCAACCGAAAGGGGGGTAGGGGGGTTCTTGGAATCAGGAATCAAAGAATCAGGAATCAAGGAATCAGCCGGGCTAGTACCATGCTCGTCTGGTGCGAGTCCGGTGCGAGTCCGGTGCGAGTCTGGTGCTGGTATGGTGCTCTGCGCCTCTTTCACGTGTGGATTCTGATGTTTACGAAAGTTCACTATCTGCACGGCTTCGCGACCATCCGCCACGCCATAGCGACGAATGAAGCCAGCTTTCTCAAGCTCTACGCACAGTAGCGCCACGCTCACGCGACGGTATGGCAACACCTCCGCTTTGATCTGCTCCGGGCGATACCAAAGTCGCCCTTCCCGGTCGGCCATACACCACATGCCGATGAACAGGATTTGAGCCGCAAGCGGTAGGTTTGCCAGCTCCGCGTTCTTAAAAAATCCCGGCTTAATGTTCCTAGCTCTCACTGTTCCCCTTCCCCATCAGTGCCCCACGTGCCATCCCTCGCAGTACCAGCATCGGTATGCCGATAGCCCCTCCCGTTTCTTCCCCGCCAACGCCCTCACTGCCGCCTTCGCTGTACGTCTATCCCCATAGCGTTGCTTCCCGTAGCAGCTCGACTTGAAGCTCGGCGTTCGCATCGCGTCCGCTTTTCGGAATTTCATCGCCAAAGCCCTCCAGAGCCTCTAGGACGTTTTCCGGGTGTCACAGGGCCACCCCTTGCAATTCCGCCAGCCTACCCCTGTTTCCTGCCCCGCCTCGGCCATCCTGCGCAATCCTCGAACCCGGTTAGATCGCCCCGCGCCGGAAGTGAGGCTACCCCCCTTTTGGGAAAAGTCTCGTATTCGGACAACGAACCGGAAAAAGTTCAAGCGCGTGGGGGAGAAGCAGGGACCGGGCTCAGCACCCCGCCGCCTTCCCTCGGGTCCGACGGGGGTCTCTCCATGGCCGGGATGGTCAAGACCCCTCCCCCCATGCCTCAAAAAAAACTTTAGTACCCTGCGTGTGTGTTACGTGACGTTGGTAACCTCGACCGTGTGACCGGCTGCCGTGTGTACGCTGTGTGTACACTGGCAAGGTGCGAGCGTCTAGCGCATTGCAAGCAATAGGCTTAACGTTGGTGGCGTGGGTTCGGTGTGAACTCATGCTGCACCCTGACCTCGGAAATACTCGACCCAATTCGCAGGGGCCTTACCCTGTGCCTTGAGTAGAGCCGCAGGGCCGAATACCTTGTTCCCGGCTGCCTCTAGAGATAATCCCTCATGCCTCGCCTTAACTCTGATTGCCTCAATAACTGTATCGGTTAGTGTTAGGCTGACAGGTATACCCAATGCGTCTAGCATCCTCGCTGCAAAAACTTCGATAGCTCTTCGCCTTGTTTCGCGGTCCTTTGCCCCTAATCCTTCGAGGTCACTCTCTAGTACAAAGTCGTGAGTATTACCCTCTGCGGGCTCTTCTAGTGCATCGCTTTCATTTTGCAGTGCTTGCGCATCATCGGAGTGCAACGGCTTCGCTACAGGTCCGTTATGCGCCTGCACTGCGGCTGTGCGTTCCACGTGAAACGCATCCGCCTTACACTTCGCGCAATAGCACGCGGCGTGATGCTCGTGAGGAGATTTCGGGATAGTGGAATGGCTAGGACGGTTTAGAACCAAGTCGGCAATATTGACTATGCGCAGGTACTCGCGGCGTTCGACTTTGTAACGTTCGATCAGGTCCGCATCGGCGAGCTGTGCAAGCCATTCGACAACGTTCGCGATGGTAGCGTCGCCTTCGGCGGGGAAGATATAGCTTTGGAGAGCACGCGGCGAATACTCCATCCGCCCCATGTCGTCACAGAAACACGTGAGGCCAACGTACAGCCACCGGGCGGAGTGCGAGCACTCGGCGAGGGCGTCATCTGAAAAGTAAGTGGGGCGAATCTTGCGAACTCTTGGCAAGGGTAAAACCTTTCGGTTTACCCTCATTCCTGATCAGCTCGGGGAAGCGGTTAGGAGTCCGAACTGTACTACCGGAAGAACTTTGGTGTCAAGCGGAATGTTACGCAAGTTATCTATACAGGGATACCCTCTACCTTTACTCTAGTTACATAAGCCGAACGAATCGGCAGGGAGCAAAAAAATGAGAACCGCAGGCGCACTAAATGCACAAATGATTCTGAGCGATGCCGGGCTAGATGGCGCATGGGCGCTGTTCATCGGCGAAATTCCCGAGGGTCGGCAACCGTTCGAAGAGACCACAATTCGCGACATCGTAGGCAAGCTGGTACGTTACGGCAGCGTCTCCGAAAAGCAAACCAACTTCGTGCGCTCACTACTGGCAAAGATTCCCCAGCGCGCGCAGATCGCAGCCGAGCGCGCAACCGAGCGCGACGCGGCGAGCGATGCACCCGAGGGTAAGCAAGTCGTCACGGGCGAGGTACTCAAGGCGGAGTATCGCGAATCGCAGTACGGCGAACAATACAAGATGCTCGTGAAATCGGCAGCCGGGTGGCTGGTTTGGTCAACCGTGCCCGCAGCCCTTGGCACTGTCAAGCGCGGCGATGTGGTCACATTCCAAGCAACATTAGAGCGTTCGAAGGATGACGCGAAATTCTGCTTCGCGAAACGTCCAACCGTACCGAATGCACTGCGGGTAGTCTCGACCACGGAAGGGGGCCAGTAATGTCGAACTCAATCGCCAACACAATTCTCGAACAGCTCGGCGGGCATAAATTCGCGGTCATGACCGGCGCGAAAAACTTTATCGGCTCGGCTGACTCTCTCTCCTTCCGCCTACCGGGCGGGGGCGGATTCTGTAAGGCGGGCATTAACGGTGTGCGCATCACGCTGGCGGCTGACGATACTTACACCGTGATATTCATGAAAACACGCGGCAGTGTGGTGCCTAAGCTCATCTCCGAGCACACCGGCATTTACTTTGACGGACTGCGCGAGCTGTTCGAACGCGAGACCGGATTGCGTACCGCGATGGGGAAAGTGATCTTTCAGTAACTCGCAGAATGTTACTAGGGTGCCGTTGACAGGGGCACCCTCTGTGCTAGACTAGGAACATCAAAGCCGATAACGAAACGGCAGGGAGAAAAAAATGTTAGGTTCAAACAAAATCAGCTTTTTACGCGGCGCGGTCAACGTCACACCGACCGATGCAAAGCACATTCACGTGAGCACGAACAGCGAACCGCTTACCGTCAACAACGTGGTTATCAATGCGAGCGCGCACTATCACTTGTGGGCGGATGGCGCTTGGCACATCGGCCCGGAAGATAACCGCAACATGGCGCAATGGCACGCGCTCAGCCTGTCCAAAGTGAACCGCAAAAACTACAACGACACACCGTCGAACTCGGCGCGCGAAAAGGTCGCGGCGATCCTGACACCGTTGGTCAATGAATGGGTTCTCGCGAACCCGGTCGCGGTTTTTAACGCGGAACTGGCGGACATCGAAAAGCAGATTGAGCGCGCGTCAATCAAGGCGATGGAAACGCGCTCGGCTGCGGCGCTGGCACAGCAAGAATTAGAAGCACTGGAGTTAAAGCTCGCCGAGGCAAAAGGCGAACCGACAACGCGGTTGACGTACTCGCAAACTTGGCAAGCGAACCTCGACGTGAAAGGGGGCAAATAATGCGCGCGCCGTCTGTACTCTGTTCCTGCGGTAATACCGTGTCACTGCCAGTAGTCAAGGGCTTGCCGATGTCCTACCAGTGCGTATGTGGGAAGAACTACGATGCGCAAGGGATGGAAGAGTGCGACGCGGATGACATTTGTCTCTGCGGCGCGCCGTCGCGCGCTGGGGTTTGCTCGGATCGGGTTTGCGTGTGCTCGCCGAAGGGCTCGGCATTCACTCCCGACACCGACGCGGAGAACGCCGCAAAAAAGAAATCAGGTAACTAGTACCGAAGTTATCTAGACAGGTTCACCCTCTGCAAGTAAGATCATCACAGTAAGCAACTAGAAAAACCGGATACGAACCGGCTAAGGGGAAAATAAAATGCGTTACTCGAATTTCAACCGCTCATCCAACCGCAACAATCAGCCGCTCACAATCGAGCAAGTCGCGCAACTCGCGCCGTCCGCGTTCGCAACTGAGGCGCATAGCTCGCGCTCCTCCAAGTACACGTACATTCCAACCGTGGACGTTATCAAGGGTATGATGGCTGCCGGGTTCGTGCCGTTCAAGGCGCAACAATCCTCCTCGCGCATCGAAGGCAAAAGCGAATTCACAAAACATATGATTCGCTTCCGCTTTCAGGGCTCGACCGCGATGACCGCAGTCGGCGACACCACACCCGAGATTGTGATGGTTAACTCGCACGATGGTACTAGCGCGTATAAGCTCATGGCGGGCATCTTCCGCTTGGCTTGCCTGAATGGCATGATGGTGTGCGAGTCGGAGATTGGATCGGTCTCAGTGTTCCACAAGGGGAACGTGCTCGATAACGTGATTGAGGGCTCTTGCAGAATCGTAGACGACTCCGCTAAGATGCTCAATTCCGTGAACACGTGGAAGCAACTCCAGTTAACGAACGGCGAACAGAACGCACTCGCCGAGGCTGCGCACACCCTGCGGTTCTCGGACACCGAAGGCAAGGTAACGACACCGATCACTGCGGCTCAGTTGCTCGGTGTGCGACGCTCGGAAGATACCGGCGCGGACCTTTGGACGACATTCAACCGCGTGCAAGAGAACGTGATTCGCGGTGGGCTGCATGGCGTGACGCGCGTGAATGGCGTTCGCCGCAACGTGACGACTCGCGAGGTTCGCGGGATCGACCAAGACGTTAAATTGAATCGCGCACTCTGGCAGCTCGCCGCGAAAATGGCTGAGCTGAAAGGCGCATAAGCTCACTAGGGCGCTTGGTGGGGCCTCCCGGCCCTTTCCGCTCCCGTCCTAGTAGGCGCTCTGGGGGTCGTGCCCCGGCAAGGCGGAACGCGATAGGGTCCGCCAAAGTTTTTTATCCTCGCGCCGAAGAGCCTGCAACAATCGGACGGCCTACGGCAGCCAAAAGCGCACCGGGCGGGCGGCGCGAGGGTAACAATCTGAAAGGGGACAACATGACGGCAGCATGGGTAATAGTACCGGGCGCACCCGCAGGTAAACGGATCGGGATAGTAAAGCTCAATGAGAGCGGCTACTACCTGTCAGACTACGACAACGCGAGATATTCGGACGACGACGCGCGCGAAATAGTCGAGCACCAAAACAAGGGGCTCGGCATCTCGAAAGAGGTAGCAGAGTCGGCGCTCGCGGGCTCCATGTTCGGTTGGCACGTTCCGGCAGCCGCGCAAGCGGTCGAGTATTTCAAGGCGCTGGAACTGGAGCAAGCGGCCCGTCGGTAACACTCCAAAGTTATCTAGACAGGCTCACCCTCACGTTCTACTATAGGAACATCAAAGCCGGATACGAACCGGCAAAGGGGAAACGAAAATGGCAAAACTTCAAGGCACACCGATTGCGCTACCCGGAATGGAACGGCACGAAGCGGAGCGCGCGGAAGTCGCAGGCGTCGAACTCGCGGCTGATCTGACCGCGAAGTTACTTCAACCTACCAACATCGAGGCGCGCGCGGGCGCGTTAGAGATGAACTCGCCGCTGTTTCGCGGCACGGATGCGAGCCCGCAGACGGAGTTATTCTCATGAGCGTTCGATTGGTTGTGATGAACGGCTCGTATCCGATGGAAGTACACGCCGAAGGGTGCCGCGACATGAATATGCCGAAGTACCGAAGCGCGCCGAAAGACTGGATTCTGACGGGCGACTCAGTGCAAGCGGTCATTGACGCCGAGGCGGAAGAACTCAATTCGCAGTTCGACCGGCCTTACAGCACTGACGAATTGTTTCGCGTCATGCCGTGCGCGGAGAAACTGCGGGGGGCGAAATGACACCGGGCGCACGGCGTTTCATAATTACCCCATAATTATAGGGTAATTATGGATTGGTGTATCAGACGCCCGACATGGCGGAAGTATGGTATAAATATAGAAGTTTTGATGTTTGAAGTCCAAGATTGGCCGTCTGTAGCTACGCGGCCAACGTGGTGGAGGTAGTCGGAGTTGAACCGACAGGCGGAAGTTCTCAAGGCTCTCACCTGCAACCGTGCTACCCCCAGAACGATACGGGACTGACACTGACGCCCTGTCGCAATCAGGGTTCTTAGTTTAGAGGCTTTCCTTGCTGGGATTCTCTAGACTCAGAAGCTTCCCGAACCTCGCGCGATGCGCCTACAACGAAATCTTGAATCACGGGGGCCATCTCTGCTAGGATGTCCCCATATTTTCCTTTCACAGTTGTTCGTTCCGGTTCGAGTAAAGGCTCGGCGTTCCGTACCCGGCGCTGAGCCTTTTTAGTTGGGGGCCGCCCGCAATGATTCACTGGTTTGGCAATAGCTGGGGCTCGGCACTGAATGACGATTGCCCGCAGGCGCGGACGCCGGTAGGCTGGCCTTGCACGCACTGCGATGAGCCTATCGCCGAGGGCGATCAAGGCATCATCTACAGTAACGCCCCGGTCGCGCATCTCGACTGCTTCATACGCGGCACGATTGGAAGCGTCGCGCACCAATTGAAAACCTGCTCGTGTTTCTTCCCCGGCGCAACCGAGGGCGACCCGCCCGAACTCTCGCGACGCGAAGCCGCCCGGCTCGCGGTCGAACTCTGGGAGAAAGCGAACCCGCAACGGTGACCGAATCAAGTTACGATCTTGTACACGTGAACGTGCTGCCGGAAACGCGGCGCGCGCTCGAACGCTACGCCGAGAAGCATGGCTATGACGAATGGGTCCGGCGCTGGAGTGAGCCGCAATGGCTCGCTTGGCTGATCGCGCTACTGCAAGAGGAGCCCGATTCGCCCGAACTCTTCCCCCATGGCAAATGGGCCACGATTCAGCACATGCGAACCCTGCTCGCCGAGGCTGCGCGCGCCGAAGTGAAGAACCGCGCGACATGAGCGTTTACTGGGAAGCGTTTCGCCCGCTGGCGTTCATGATGGCTTGGTCTGTGTGGTGTGGCATCCTGTCGCACGTTTTCCGGCAATCCAAGCAGGCGGACCTCGCCGCGACGTTCTTAGGGTTGGCCCTCTACCTAGTCGCCGACAACATGCCGCACTGACAGGGTTGCCCTGTGTCTGGTGCAGAACAAATTAGTTCTTGACACGGTACGTCAACGTACATTACATTCTGTTTCTCCAACGCATACTCTACCCCGCTGGGTCGCCCAAAACAGGCAGAACGCGCTGAGATGTTCCACGGCTGTTTCTCAGGGGAACCCTCATGGCGGCTTCATCGCATTTTCCCATTGTTGAGAGTCTACCCCCCTCGCACGAAATCCGACACACCTTCATCGGCGGCAGCGAAGCCTATGAATTGCTCAACGAAAAGCAGTACGGCAAGGGCTGTGTGCGCGCGCTCGGCTATCGCAAGAGTCAAGTGCCCGAAGACTTCGAAGAGCGCGCAGCGCGCGGCGTGACGCTCGCGGGCATCTTCCGGCGCGGGCATTTGCTTGAAGACATCATCGCGAAACTGTACATGGAAGACACGGGGCGCTCGCTCATCCGGCGCGAGCGCATCATCCACGCGCGTGACTATCCCGGCGCGGCGGTTCACACAGATCGCATTATCTTGAGTGACGCGCTCGCGAACCGTCCGACCGGCGACGCGGAATTAAAGAGCCATGGGGAAGGCCCGTTCCTCGGCATCCTGCGCAATGGGTTACCCCCCGGCCACAATCTACAGCTTCAATGGAGCCTGTTCTGTACCGGGCACACGTGGGGCGCGTTTATCATCCTCGGCGTTTTCGGCGAGCTGCCGCTAAAGCATTTCGATGTAGCCCGCGACGAAGAGGTAATCGACATCTTCAAGCGCGAGACGGATAAATTCTGGAGCACACTCGCGCGCGGCGAGCTACCCCCGCCACCGTTCCCCGCAGACGATGTGCGTTGCAAGGTTTGCCCATGGCGCTTGACGTGTCGCGGAGAGAGCGAACTCGATCACGAAGAG
>QGNH01000023.1_pt1 | contig 68503 bp, 117 predicted proteins | sample 1735481 | NCBI WGS metagenome assembly QGNH01 (sample SAMN09239004, study PRJNA386568) | Viral metagenome, whole genome shotgun sequencing project.
TCAGTCGCCGCGGCGCAGAAAGTCATAATGAAGTCGCTCAAGTATCCTAATTCAATGACGATCGTAATGCGAGCGTGGTCGCCACGGTTGCGCGTTACGGCTTACCGAATGCTCATTCAGATTTTGAATGAGAATCTGATCCCGTATCATCCCAACAACACCACTATGAAGATCACGTTCGAGAACGGATCAGTCATACAAGGAATGGCGATCGTGGATTCTCAAGGCGGTGAGGTTGCAGCCTCAATCAAGTCCCTTACCGATATCTCAGGGATGTGGATTGAGGAGCCGACAGAGCTTTCACTTGAAGAATTTGAGATGATCCGGATGCGCCTTCGTGGCCGTGAACTTCCCGAAGGACAATCCCGACAACTTATCTTAACATTCAATCCTATCGACCGGAACCATTGGTTGCACGAACTGTTCTTTGACGCACAGGATCAACCATTGGAAGATGAAGACACAAGCGTTCGCCACTACACCTATAAAGACAACGAGTTTATTGATGAGGCTTACAAGAAATCCCTTGAGAATATCAAGGACAAGAACCGATTCAAGGTGTACACGCTCGGACTCTGGGGTGAACTCGGAGCGATGGTCTATGAGAACTGGGAGCCGTGGGGCTTCGAGCCGAGAGAGACGAAGTTCGATACGATCATCGGAGGTGCTGACTTCGGTTACTCGCACCCTTCAGCCTTCTGCGTGATGGGCATTGACGATGAGAACCACGACCTCTACGTCATTGACGAGGTGTATCAGCGCGAGGAGCTTAACCGAGACTTCATTGATTCAATCAAGTCCAAATTGAACGCGAATGGCATAGCCGAAAACATCCCTATTTATTGTGACTCGGCGAATCCTGCGAGCATCAAAGAGATGCAGATTGGCGGATTAAACGCGCAGCCAGCGCAGAAGAATGTCCTCGACGGCATTGGCGCCGTTAGGCAATATAGTATCAAGATTCATACTCAATGCGACCACTTCCTTTCTGAAATCGGCGGCTACCAACGAGCGAAGGATCAGGCGGGTAGAGTTATGGAACTGCCGAACAAGAAAGCAGGCTTCGATGATCTTATGGACGCTATGAGATACGGCGTCTACACTTTTTCCCTGACACGCCGGCTTTACAAAAGCATTATGCCAGGAGTCAGCTACGGGCGCGGACCCTACGAATACATTGACCAGTTGTGATTAACAATGGCACCTACTAAAAAAGCTACAGGCAAGAAGACTCCGGCGAAACGCCGAGCGCCAGGAGCCGGACGGCCTGCCGGTTCAATGGCTGAGATCGGTAAGCCAGGACTGCGAGAAGCTTATGGGTTCATCTTAGAAGAGTGGCTTCCTAAGTTACAGAACCGCAAGCAACGGCTTCGCACCTATAAGACTATGATGGGGACCGACGCCACGGTTGCGGCTGTCGGCAACGCTACGAAGATGGCTATCCATCAGGTCGAGTTTTTCATACAACCTGCCGGAACGCTTAGCGGCGACAAGGCCTTCGCAGACTTTGCTACTGATTGTATTTTCAATTCACTCGATATGTCGTGGCAGGAGAAGTTGAATGAGATCCTAACCTATCCTGATATGGGCTTCGGTTTGTTTGAGATGGTTTGGATGCGCCGCCCTGACGGCCACATAGGCTGGAAGAAGTGGGGATTCAGGCCACAAGAAACCGTTTACCAGTGGACATTCGACCCGACGACGCAGGAGCTCACAGGCTTCAAACAGCAAGTGCTTATTCCTGCATCAGAATTTATCGCTATCCCGATAGAGAAGTGCATTCACTTCCGCCACAACAGCACCAAGAACAACCCTGAAGGTGAAAGTTGGTGGCGCGGTGTCTATATGGCTTGGTACGCGAAACACAAACTCGAGCTTATCGAGCTTATCGGCATTGAGCGAAACGTAGCGGGACTGCCAGAAGTGCGAATCCCGTCCGAGAACTGGCTTTCTAAGAACAGAAAAGTGCTCAAGAAGTATCAGGACATTGCCGATAACGTTCGCAGAAATGAAGACGCTAACTTTGTTATCCCTTCAGATGTGTGGCCAGCAACCAGCGTCCCGATGTATGCGATAGGTCTTACCGGCGGCCAGCAACTTACCACACGTCAAACAGGACTTCCTACAATCCAGCCTATCCAAAGATACCAGGCAGAGATCGCTCGAGGACTGCAGGCTGACTTTATGCTGCTTCCAACAGGCGGTCCAGGTTCCTACGCACTCTCGAGCAATAAATCGAGTTTCTTTGTTATGTTTATCGAATCAATCTGCGATGCTATCTGCGAAACAATAAACAAGCAGGCGATGACGCAGTTGGCCGAATACAACGACTTCGGCGCAGTTTCAGGCATTCCGAAACTGGTTCACGGCAACGTCGCTAAGACTGAGGTTGATGACCTCGGCAAGTTGATGGCGAACCTCGTCAAGGCGAGCGCAGCGATTTTCCCCAACGACGACCTCTTGAATGCAATACTCGACGAGGCGGGACTGCCACACGTGGACACAACTGCGAACAACGAGATTGCCAACCACATTAAAGAAGCGATGGCAGCAGCAGCAGCAGCCACACCACAGCAGGCAGCGTGGGTAGAAGGGCCGACAACTAACGAGACGTCAGCGGACCTCGCAGGCACAACAGTCACAGCGGCAGAACCACAGGCACGCGCCGCTGCAGCGCCTCCGCCGTTGGCCAAGCCGACGCAGGCGCCTACTAAACCTAAACCCAAAAAGAAGGTAACAGCACGAACTAAGACGAGGAGGGCATAAGATATGTCGATTTCAGAACAAGAATTAGAGAAGGGCGCCCTGGATCAATCGCTCATTGCTTCAGTGAGCGTCACACCAGCCGTCCTCGGTAAGTTTTCGGACGCACAACTCGCTAAGGCGTGGGGAGCCTATAACGAATGGTTCGGCGACGCAATCCGAATGGATCAGCCAGCGCACGCATTCGTCACGCCAGGCGAGAACATTTACAACGAAATGAAAAAGCGTGGCTTGCGGATCAGCAACCGTATGCCGCTTTCTCCAATGTTCACCAATCCAAAAGAGGTGAATCTGCCGTTAGCCAAAGCAGGTATGCCAATGGCCTCGGCAGGAACTACGTGGGATGAGGGTGCCGCAAGAGCCGCACTTCGGAAATGGGCTACAAAACCAGATGGAACAGTTGATACGGCCAAGTACGGACAGGGCTTCTTGTTTCACGGCACCCCGTCAACTTTACTGACGTCATACAAATTCCCCATAGCGACAGTTATAAACGGGACACTTACTGCGGTGCCGAATGCGATTCGAGCGGCAAAAGGGCGCTTGCTTGGAAGCAGTATTCCTGCCGCTGCTAAAGCTCGAATCGCCTCAGTCCTGGCAGGTTATTCAAAGCGGCTCGGCTGGAACGATATGCACAAGAGCGCCGTGGAACCGCAAATACCAGTCCTAAAAGAAGGACAGCCACTCATAGCATTCGTTGAAGGTTCGCCGGATGAGACTGAGCTAAAACGCGGCAAACCAATGGTAGGCGTCGCGGGAGCGATGTTCGATACGAATTACCTCGCGCCGCTAGGATTGAAGCGGTCTGACGTAGCAATCCTGCATCAGGTTCCGGATATGCTGAGGGGCAAAGACGGCCACGCTCGCGGACCTAAACCTAATGAAGTCCTTGAATGGCAAGACAACCTCGCACAAGAACTTGACAACCTTGATCCGGACCTCACGATAGCGCTCGGCCAGGGCGTAGGCGACACTATCATGGCAGACTTTGTGCTGCCACATCCGAAAGTCCTCACGAAGATGGCTAAGTCTGGCTCTGTAAACCTCGCCGCTTCGGAGCTCGTTCGTAAGATTAAGGTAATAAAAGGAGTTTTAGCTGGTGGGATCGAGCCTCAGTTCGTGGCAATCGACATGGCGAAAGCCGCAGCGTTACCACTAGCGCACGAAGATATTGGCTGGAACGAAGGACAGGCACGCAAAACACTCAAAGCGTGGGCTAAGAAGCCTGACGGAACGATTGACACGGGCAAATATGGGCGAGCCTTCCTATATGATCCAGGGACCGGAAAAACAAGCGACATGAAATTCCCGATCGCTACGGTCATTGATGGTGTATTATTTGCTATTCCTGACGCCATTCGCGCAGCGAAAGAAAGGTTTGATCAGGCGCAGGGAATACCGGCTGCAGACAAAGCAAAGATAGCCGGACAATTAGCTGCTTACTCGAAGAAATTGGGCTGGCCGACCGGAACATCCGGTGATACAAATAGCACAAGTTCAAATATGAGTAAGTCCGCTACGTTATCTGATAACGAGCATCAATTCGGGCTGTTTATGGCCGATGCCCCTGACAAAAGGAACGTGGTGCAAGGGGTTGTTTATGCGCCGAACCAGCTGGATGACCAAAACCATTGGGCGCCCCCGGAAGTTTTGACAGACGCGGCACATTGGTATATGGAGCATTCGCAGCTGGCGGATACCGAGCACCAGAAACTGGCCGACGCACGAGTTGTTGAGAGTTACATCACGAGCCAACCTGAAAAGCTTGGAGATCGTGACATACCTGTTGGCAGTTGGCGTGTAGCACACAGCGTTTCAGACGACCTGAAAAAGGAAATCGACGCTGGAACCTACAAGGGTCAGAGCATGTTCGGGAGATTAGAAGGCCTCTACGGCGAAGCTCCGCCTGGATATATGGCGAAGAACACCGGAGATGTCGATACGATCCTGAAACTGACAAAGATACGACCGGCAACGGTCGGGTTCGTTGCACAAGCAGCGAACAAAATGCACACGATAGTAGCGACCTGTGAAGGCGCAGACTGCCCATTGAATTAAAAAATAGGAGAACATCATGGAAGACAATTTCATGGAGACTCTTCCAGAGTTGGACGCAACAGTTGACGCAAAGCTTACTGAACTCTTTGAAAAAGAAGGGACGAGTGAGCAGGTCCAGGAATATACACGCCTCGGCGTGCGTTCACTGGCACTTGGCGCTGACGAATTAAAGGGCGTCGTAGGCTCGCTGCCTCAACTACTTGGCGGCGAAAAACCTGCAGAGACTCCGGAAGTAAAGACAGGGATGGCAAAGAGCGGAAGCGAACTGCCTGATCTGGCAAACGTCCCGAAGGAAGCGAAGCCTTACGTCGAAATGCTTCTCAAAAAGAGCGCAGAGAATGAGAAGATCGCTAAAGAGGCGATGGCGAAGGCCGCTAAATACGAAGAAGAAAGACAAGTCGAAGTCTTCGGAAACAAGGCGAAGGATTTTGAGAACCTTGCGATTCCGGACCTCGCCAACATCCTGCGCGAAGTCGCGACCAAAGCGCCAGACGTCTACAAAGGTCTGGAAGACGGTCTTACCGGCACAAGCAAGCTGATGGCGAAGAGCATGACAGCAAGCAAGTCTTTCGAGGAACTTGGCAAAGGCTACACTCCTGACTCGCCGCAAGGCAAAGTTGATGCTATCGTAAAGCAAGCAATGGAGAAAGCCGGCGGCAAGGTCAAGAAAACAGCTCTGCTTCGTGAAGCCTACAATACTTCAGGCGCTTACGAAGACGAGATTGAGACGCGAAGGGGTCGAGCGTAATGGCAACTGAACAAATGGGCAATGTATATTCGATGCATGCAGATACGAGCATCTGCACTGCCGACATTACGAACCCAACAGGCCTCATTTACTCAGTCGTTCAGATCGACAGCAACGGACGAGCCGCTATCGGAGCTACAGCCGCGCCTTCAATGGGCATACTTCAAACCAACCCGCGAAACTTGGATGACATTTGCATGGTTATGACAACCGGCAAATCGTTCTACCTTGTGGGAGTTGGCGGAGCAATCCCAGGGTGGGCTATGGAAGCCTCGAACGATGGATCAGGAACCCTCATTCACGCAACTGGATCAAACCCAATCGTCGGTGTAGCGATGACTCAGCAAGCCGCTGGCGACATAGGCGAAGTTCTACTCGACAACAAGGGTCCAAGCCTCGGCGTATCCGCAGGCGCACCAGTGATTCAACCAGTGAGAATACCACTCGCTACACTTCTGAGTGACGGGAATATCGTCACAGGCATTCCGGTTCCTGCAACGGGGACTATCAAGTCAATGTATGCGGTGATTGATACACCTTGCAGTGTAGCAGGCAAGAGCGGTTCGCTAACGTTGACCTCGACTGCAGGCGTAGTAACCGGCGGTGTGCTATCGCTCACGTCGGCGAATTGTGGTCAGGCAGGTGCAACAGCGGCTATCCAAGCTTCCGCAATCGGCGGCGCAGGTGCATCAGTAACAGCAGCAACGACACTCGGTTTAGCCTACGCGCACAGCACGACCTTTACGAATGCGGACACCGGAGCAATTTGGGTGTTCTTTGTGACTTCGACATAAGGAGGTGAAGAAAAATGGAACCAACCTATGACATGATGCACATCAGCAGGGCGCTCACTAATTACAGTGAGGAATACACCCAAGCCGATGATGCGTTCGTAGCAAGTTTAGTGTGTCCCAACCTCCCCGTCGAGGACAAAGCAGGTCAGTATTGGAAGTACAACCAAGAAGACTTCATGAGGGATGAGGTTCAGGAACGCGCTGCAGGGACTCCATCGGTCGCGACAGAATACGGCCTAACCAAAGGCACGTATGCAGTCAAGCGATGGGCCTTGAAGAAAATCCTCACAGACGAGGACTTTAAGATCGCGGACTCAATCTTCGATCTACACGCCGACGCGACGGAACTGTTGACCGACAAGATGCTTCTCAAAAGAGAAAGTGACCTTATCGCAACCGCGATGACCGCAAACTCTTGGGATTCTGGCAACCAGTTTACCGGAGAAGCGCAGACGGCAAACCCGACCGGGGTATCCGGAGGTTCAACGTTCTGCTACTGGTCTGACCGGACCAACAGCTCCCCTGTTGACGACATTCTGAACGCAGCGACGGACCAGCAAGAACTTACCGGCAAGTATCCGAACACACTGATTATTGGGCCTCGGGTTTTCTTAGCATTAAAGATGCACCCCGATATTAAAGACCAATACCAGTATGTCAGTGCCGACTCGATCACGGTCGAGATGCTCGCACGTGTTCTCGAAATCGACAACATCTACGTACCGAAGGTAGTCACCAACACCGCAAAGCGTGGACAGACCCCCGTATTCAAGTTTAGTTACGGGAAAGACGCGCTTCTGTGCTACACAGCACCCAACATTGGGCCTAAGACAGCGACCTCAATGGTCACGCTGACTTGGAGCAATGCGCCGGGGGCTGCGGCTGGCGGTCAGGCTATCTCGGAATGGGTCGACCCCGAGACGAAGACAAACAAACTAGAGATCGAAGCTTTCTGGGCCTCAAAGGTAGTCGCTACTCGCATGGGCAGCTACTTCACCGGCGCAGTGGCTTAAACGAACGACGTATCAAAGGTGAGAAAATGCACTTCACGTACGGAGCTGTTCTTACAGACGTAGCAAACGTGGCAGATTGCCCTCTTGATTGGGTGCGTTTTCTCATCGGAGATACCGACGTTGATGATCCACAGAACCAGTTACTCGCCGACGAAGAAGTTCTAGCGCTTATTGGACTCATAGTTGACAAGGATGACCTTCACGCGCCGGCTGCGGATTGCGCGGAAGCCGTCGCAACCAAATATAGGAAGTATCCGCCTGAACGCACCGGCGCTTTATCGAACTCTGATCCGCGCTACATCGTTCAGCAATACGAAGAGCTGTCTGAGATTCTTAGAAGTCACGTATCCGGTGAGCCAATGGTCTATGCTGGCGGCCTTAATAGACAAAAGTATCCGCGAGCATTCGTTCAGGATATATGGGAGGATACGAGATATTGAGACTCCCGCGTTTCATTTATTTTGGTGATACGATCGACATAGAAAGCAAGCCAGACGAACAAACTGCAGGCTCCGGCTGGCTCGACGAGTGGCCTACGTTCTTATCGAATGTTCCAGCAAAGGTAATCCCGACAAATGCAGAAGAGATTATCGTTGGTGACAGACCTCAAGCTGAAATCGTTTATTCTATTATTTTAAAGTCAGATGTAAGGGGACTTGAATCTTCAATGCGTGTGATCTGGAAAAACCGAGAGTTATATATCACGGCAATCATGCCAGAAGTAGATAACAACGGCCTTCAGATTATAACGGCGCGAGAGCGCCAATATGACCTTACATAGGAGGTGATAACGGTGACGAAAAAGAAAGCAACGGAAAATGATAAAGTTCTGCGATCCGCAAACACAGCGACAGACCTTGCAGCGGCCGCAGTTGCGGTTCAACTCGTAGGAACCGATATTGGAAGTCCTAACGCTACCGGCAAAGCATATAAAAGCCTGCGTGCGACTCGTATGGAGCGCGATATGGTTAAGAAACTGAATCGTGCGGCAGGACGGTTGCACAGGTTATAATTGAAAAATATCATTAGAATGGCGGTAGGTGGAAAAAACTAATGACAACCAAAACAGTTTATGTTTTAGATCGACGTCGCAACCTTATCGAATGCGACATGATCGTTTATGAGTCCGATACGGGGGTATTCACTCTCGCGGACGGCACCGTTGTCGCTGCGGAAGTAGCAGCTAATTCGATAACGGAAGCTCAGATCGCGCTAGGAGCGCTTACAACTGCTTCTTTGAACCCTGCGGCAGGCATAACTTCAGGGCAACTTGCGGGAAGTATAGCGCAGTCGAAACTTGCAGGTGGCATTTTATCAACGCAACTAGCCGCAGGCGTGGCTAAGGTTCTTTCTGGAACCGTCACGTATAACGACGGCAAGAGTGCAAACCCAATTATCACAATACCTGCGAATGCACTTGTAACCGACGTGATCGCTGTTTGCACAACCGCATTTAACGGAACCGCAGTCACGATTGACCTCGGCGATGACAGCAATGCCAGTAACTTCATAGGCAATGCAAACGTGGGGCTCACGCTTAACGCGGTTTCGGGTCAGAAATGCTCCGATAGAGGATCAAACCTTTGGCTTACCGGCACACAAAGCGCCACGACCCCATTTGGCGTATCGGTATGGCCTACGCCGTTGCGAAAGTTTTACGCAGCTACGAACCACTTGAACTCGACACTCGGTTACACGGGGACGTCTAAAGGAACCGCCGGCGCGATGACCGTGTATCTCGCGTATATAGCTCTCGCGTGAGGTGAAAAGATGCAACCAGTAAGGATTTTCATTGGGGTCGACAACGATACGGGTACTTTTATTCCTCTAAATGTTGATGCAAACGGAAACATGGGCGTCAACATGGAAGGCGAACTGGCAGTTGGTGAACTCCAACTCGCGGCAACCGATCCGGGACTACTTGCACTCGCCACGGCACTCGCGGGCGTTTCGCCTAAGACACTCGCGGACATCTACACGCTTGCTTCATCCGGCGCAGGTCTGAAAGTGACCGGAGCTGTAACCACGTCGGGAACCGCAACAGTTAGTGGAACTGTCGCCGTTTCAACTCTGCCTGATGCAGCGAACGCGGTGCTTACGGCGGTTAAAGACCAGCTCACCGATTACCTCGCAACGCGAGAAGCACCATCAACATCAATCGTCAGCGGTCAAAACGCTTCAATACCGGCGAACGCATCGACGGCAGTCGTGCTCACAACAAGTCAGGCGTGCGCAGAAGTGACTATCCAAGCACCGGCGGCAAATAACGTATCAATCCTGTTCGGCTCAGGAACCGGAACGTGCTATATGGAACTTGCACCCGGAAGAGACTTCACACTTCCCGTGTCGAATGTCAATCTGATTTATGTAAAGAGCTCAACATCAGACACATCTCCTAAAGTGAATTGGATTGCGAGGGCGTAATTATGCGGCGGCACGGCTTTGGGGATACCGGCACCCCAATACGAGCTAATCTACCGTATGAGGCAAACTGCGTTATTAAGTATGCCGATTGGCCCGTCAGCGGAACAACCATCGTTAATGAAGGTACAGGCGGTGCGACTTACAACGCAACCGCCGTGCAGAACGATATAGTCACACTTCCTAGTAAAGCGACCGCGTGGCAGTTCAGCACAACCGCATTAACCGATGTTCTCTCATTATCTACCGCGCCTGTGACTGATAACGTCGGCGCTCATACGATGGAGTTTCTTTACAAGTATGGAGGGGCTGCCAATAGCGAACTGTTCTATAAAGGAAAAGGTGACTGGACGCCTTCATACACGATAGGAGTTACTAATTGGTCTGGTTATAATTTTGTACATATTGCTAGGGATGATACAACCGCATCGTGGGGTGCCCCGTATCTCCACTGGATTGCAACAAGTACTCCGTTACTATCAGGGAATTGGTATGATATTCAAATCACTGCGGATTGGAGTAACCTCACAAATACCCCTACAATAACCATAAACGGAGTAGTGGAAGCGATTTATTCTGAATCAATAGGGGTAGTCACTGCATACATGAATGATGCCGGTGGCCCTATGTGGTTGGGGAATTATGTCAATCAGTACAACAATTTTGGAACTCTCGCTCAGTATCGGTTTCATACGGGCATACTCACCCCCGCACGGCTTCAACAGAACCTCCTTGCGGATATGTGGAGAGTAGGAGCGTTAGGACCGTGAGTGATACAATCGGTTTAGCATGGCAGCGTCGCGCCGATGCTTATGCACGCCTTGAGAACTTAGATGGGCTCTCTAATCCAGAAGTGATAGCGCACTGCAACAATATTGCACCCTATAAAGGGATGGGTCGTGTGAACATGACCGACAACGGTGCGATTGGCCCCGTTCAGAACGCAAACGGAACCGGCTGCGGTTATGATGACTCGATAGACGGTGTAGCCGCGAACGGTCAGGCAATGTGGATATTTCCCCCTTATTACTACTGGACGCTACACACGCCCTCTATAGATGACACTTACCGCTGGTTCATCTCGCCAACAGGCTCACCCTCCGACACAGTAAGTAGCTCAAGTTATGCAGGTTTACCAGATTACACGCCACCTGACCCGATACCGTGGAAGTTGAACCCCACATTCATACGAGGTGGCATAAAGGTTCCGTGGATCGCACTTGGGGCGTTTGAAGGCTTTGTCAATGGTCCATTGTTAGAATCCAAAGTTGGCGTCATTCCGACAACGGGACTCACTGTTGACCAGTTCCGCACGGCAGCGCAGAACCGAGGTGCAGGGTGGGGAATGCAGGATTTCTACACCACAAACGCAATGCAACTTGCGTTCCTCATCTGGAACGGCGGCTTTAATTCGTGGGGGTGGCAGCCGCAGGGTACTGAAATCTCCCTAGGACCCGGCGTCACGACTATTCAGAATGAACCTAATCGAGTTAGCGGCGTTCGTACCGGCTGGACCTCACAACTAGCAGCCGACAACGGTGGTGTAAACTTAGGCAACACAACCGGGCAGGGAGTTCCGTTCACGACAAGCGCGGCAGACGGCCTCGTTTCGCCAGATACTCCAACAATTGGAGTGCAGCAAATATCATGGTACGGTCTGGAAGGACCATACGGCAACATTCAAAAGTTTATAGACGGGATTAATATAGCCCCATCAGGCGAGGTATGGGTTGCCAAGCGCGGATTCGCCGAAGATACATTCGTAGCGCCGTATGTTGATACGTCATTGGCAGTTCCAGAAGGTGGTGGTGCTGTTTGGTCTGCGGATATTGTGCAAAACACAATGTATGATTGGAGCTTGTTACCGGCGGATACATCAGGGGGTGCACCGGAAAAATACCTGTGTGGGATGACTAATAGAGGGGATGGTATGATGAACATCCCTTTATTGGGTGGTTCATGGGACTCGTATTGGGTTTCATCACTGTTCACATGGTACTTACCGTTTCATTCGGTGGGCACATGGGACAATATTGGGGCGCGGTTAATGTATATCCCCCAGGGGTAACAACGATGACAACAACGAGCCGACTTCAGATGCTTGGAAACTATAATTGTTACAGTGGGTATTACCCGATTGCGCCGTGGATAAACCCCCTTATGGTCGAGGCGCTACAAGAGAATAACTACGATGCGGTTATCTCTCCTAATGCATGGGAACTAATCGGTAGGAACCCTACCACTCACGCTATTGATGAAGATTTTATCGCCGCGTCACACAGGGCAACAGAAGTACTCATTGATGCGGGAATAAACGTGTGGATGGACTTAACGACGATTCCGTATTCCAGCACTGATTTCTATAATCCACCAATCGGCAATCTGCCGACACAGTATCAGGCACACGTTGCGGATGGAGAAGATAAGTACGAGTCCCTTTACGGTGACCAGCTTGATTGGTGGCAGTCACTTCCACAGTTTAAGGGCTACGGATACGAGTGTATGGAAGATAACGGTGCCGCGTGGCTCAGGGAACGAACATCATTAGAAATTATGATACATATCTTTGGCTCAGACCCGCGATGGGATTGGATTGTCGGCTCATGGATACCGAACGGCAACCCTGCGGCATATACGCGGAACGTGGACGGCTCAGAAACCCTAAAGTGGTCCGCCGTTGACACGCGAATGTCGCAGGTGGATGCGGTATCCTTCCAATTCTTTGATGCATACCAGCTCTACAGACCAACAATCACCAGCGTTATGAATTATATATTTGAGAATTACCCTTCGAAGTCGTTTGGCTGTATGATGGGCTACCAACCAAGCCCCAATCAGGTTATATGGTGCAATAATATGTGGTGGAGCGATCTTTGTTGGGGTGACGGAAACCCCCCGAACTATGCTCCTGCGCCTGAATTTTGGAACATCAGCGAGCAGAAGCGTAGGTGTTCGATAATCTGTAATATGTATAAGGCACGATTATCCAAGAAAGCGTGCGATTGGATTGCACCGTATATTGACCCTTTGTATGAGTTGCCCGGTTCAGGGTATGATTATGTTGGGGAATACATGGCTTTCTTCAGCTCACTCCAGCTCACTACTCCGTTTGGTGGCGCACAAAAGAACACCACCGCAACAGCACAGAACATGAATCTTGAGGCAACAGTTCCTATGAGATGGGATTTAAGGGCGGATTTAACATGACTAATCTACAAGCACATATGTACCCTTACGGTGCGTCGCTGCTGTGGGGCGCAACGGCGAACGATGATGCACTTGACATCACGAATGATCCGATCTACGTGCTCCTTGTCGGCGTGCATAGCAACGTGCCGTTCTCGCAGAATATAGCACACCACTACGTCCATGATATAATCTCGTATGAAATATCGAATCAAAGCGGCTACGGCGCTCTTGCAGGCTACACCGATGGCGTTGGGGTCCCGCTGACCACGATTGCCCCCATCGTAGACACGTCAGCCGACCCGTTAATATATTCAGAGTTCTTTGCGAGCAGTGATACAGAAGGCAACAATGCTGTGCCGAATCCTACGACAGGAATAAACGGATTCTTATGCACCGGCATGTCGTTTATTGGGATGCAAGGCTGGGTGATGTACCGCAAGACCGCCGGCACGACAAACACTGGCTGGCCGCTACTTGGATATGGTGATTTATGTGGGGGCTCAGTTCAGCAAGCACTCATAGGGGGTTCGCCGTTCAACACATCAGGACAAAACACGATAGGCGTCGATGACGCGGACGGGTTCGTTACCTACACTTTAGGCGTTCCCGGCGGTCAGGTGTATATTGGAGACACGGCAGGTCACATGGAAGCCAATACGATCGCATCAATTAGCGGAACGGCAAGTCCGTTTACGCTGACAATGACGAATCCGCTGGCGCACACGTATGGGGCCGGCGCTATCGTGCTCCACGCTAATAATGCAGCAGATGACAAGTGTGAGATAGCACTTGGCGGCGCGACGGGCGTATTCAAACTGCAAGTACCGTGAGAGAGAATGACAACATGGACATACACCGCGACAGTAGGGCAGATTGTAGGCGCCGGTTCGTGCTCATATCAGCTAAGCGGACTTTTTACGTACCAAGCGAGCGGCGGTTCCATCGTGGCTGCCGGAGGGTGCTCACGTTTGCCCAGCAGCGTAAGAGTATTCTACGCCGCTCCCGGCTACACAGTCACACAGGGGTCATGCTCGCCGAGGATGGGCTGGCTGCTTTTATGGAAGCAGTGGTTACAACCGAACACGGCGGTCGAACTGCTTACCGATGCGACGACCGGGGTGCCACTCACAGAATCACAGACGGAGGCGACTATGGAAAATGCTGAAATAGATAGCACAACAGCAGCCCACAAGTCAGCGGCAGCGACAACAGCCGTCTTAGCACAAACGGGATCATCACAATGCGCTGTTGAAGAAACAGGCTCAACTACAGGAACGAAAGATTAGGAGACTCAAAATGGCTGACGATATAGTCCTCGATGCTGGCGACACGCGATACGAATCAATAACAGTCACGGACGGCGCAACGCCACCGAATCCGATAGATTTTACAGACGCCACAAATGTTGTGTGGACTGCAACGTTAAACGGTAATGTGGTACTGCGGAAGCACACCGCTGATAATGGGATTCAAATAGTTGATCTCACCGGCGGAACCGCTCAAAACTTAGTCCCCCAACTATTGCTCACGCTCAATCCCGATGACACATCGCCTGCTTTTGGCATTGGTTCAACAACAACGGTGAACACGTATCCATACGAGCTTCGCATCTACTTCACCGAAGGCGGTGTCAAATCGCAGAGTCTCGTCATTAAAGGCGTATCACTCATTGTTAATCCGAGCACATCATGCGGGACTGAAGCGACCATTCATTTTGACTCAATCGTGCAGGGGGTCTTTTAATGGCAAACGATTTCAGCTTCCGGCAGGGGGAAAACTATACGCATTGCGTCGCGATCACTGACCGGCGTGTTGGCACCCCCGTTGATCTCACCAATGGAATGTCAGCACCATATACACTCACGGGGCTCAGTAATACATCCGCAAGAATAATCTTATCTATCTTCTCCGGTTCGACGCCGGTGCTCACTAAGGACACCGGCACAGGCACGTCAACGCCCACCGTTATATTCGCATCGCCTGACCTGACTATCTCGGTGAATCCACTGGCGACCATTTCAACAACGGTATGCACTATAATGCTCGCGTTCACGCAAACTGACGCAGCTATCCTTATCCCTGGGTCGTATAATTACGAGGTTCGGACGATCCTCAACGGCGTGCAAAAAGTATCGTACCCGCTCCTCAACAATAGCGCGTCGTTCACTGTTAGTTCATCGGAGACGTGGAATACTATTTCTGGCCTTCCAAGAGTTGAACCGCCAGTGTCGGCGCCGAAAGAAGAGATTTCAAAGCCACCGGCGAAAGCTACTAAGTTTGACAGAGAGAAATGGCGAAAGGACCACGGGCATTAGAAAAATGGTAGATGTAGAACAAATCGAGTTTGGGGCGTTTAAAGTCTATGACCCTAAAGTAACCGTCCGAAACAATATTCTTCCGCCACTTGTGGAACTTCAAAACTGCACTACCTGCCACAGAGGGAGGCGACTTCCAGCGGACGCTATGAGCGACGACGATTATCATTACCGTTGTACTTGGGACAGCCGAACGCACATCGGACTCAAGCACTACGATAATGATTGTGGAAATTATGTTAGAAAAAAAGAGGGGATTAATAAATGACAAGTGCCGTATTTGATAACGCGCCGATCAAATTAATGACCGGCTTAGTGAATATACAAGCGAACAGCACGACAACGTTTTGCGTGCTTGGCCCTACGGCAGATGCGCCTGTAAAGGCAACATGGGCGACCTACAACGACATAAAATGGGCGGCATCAAGTCCGTTTGAAATAGCAGCCGTCAATGGTTACGCACTCGGCGGCTCAGGAGTCGCGACGGTTGTTCCTACAGTTACTTCAGCAGTAGTTGGACTTAAAACAAGTGCGCCTCTCGTATTCACAACGAACGCAACGATAACCGCGCAGTATGCAATTATCCAGAGCCTTATCAACTCAGGTTCGCCGACGAGTACAACTACGACGAACCCGCTGCATTGCTACCTCGACTTAGGGGCGCAGCAAGTAACCAACGGAACGCTTACATTAACGTGGGCGGCAGCGGGGATATACACGATGACAGTAGCAGCGGCTTCTTAGGTGATTGAATGACAGTAGTAGGCGACAAATTCGTCCTTGAAGCACACTCACTCGCCAACAATGGAACCTTAGCTGTGCAACCGGCTAGTGGATACGAGGCGACGATTCACAACATAATGTATAATCAGGCCGTTCAGTTCTTCGCAAACTCCCCAACAACGACGAGTTTTATGTATGACAGTGACGGGACGGCAGGAGCAAGACTTGGCTTAGTGCAAGACGTGAACAATACCTATTACATCACGGTCAAGAACGTCAGCGGCAGCGCGGCAGCGGAGATAGTAGTTACGGGAGTTTATACAAAGACGCCATGACGACAGTTTTTGGGGATACATCGAGAGGGGTCGCCGGAACGCTTCATAGCTTCCCGTCTCTCTTTACTCCGTCAACTCCTGTCGAAACATATTTAGGACAAGGGAGCGCCGTCGTGCTTCCGAATGCTAATCCGGGCGCAGGTGGAGCGCAAGTATCCTACACTTGTCAAGCCGCAGACTGCCCGGTTTATGCAACAGGGGTTAGCGGCAGATATCAACCGTCTTTTTATGCGGCGGGCAAGAACACATCAGCCTCAGCGGTCACGATTAGCATACAATTATACAAAGGCGCATCGGCGTGGGGGGTGGGACAAAGCGGTTCATGTCCGGCGGGTTATTATTGGACACTTCAGACATGGAACACAACGCTAAGCACAAATCCAACGGGGGATGTTTACAATTTAGCGATGTGGGCTAGTGCATCGAGCGCCGCCAATTATGATTATTATGCCTTTAACGTAATGCCGGTGATGTATGCCGAAACCCGTTTGCTCAATAAAAACATGGCGCTGTACAATTTTACTTTTACGACAAACACGACTTATCCGACGCTTTCATTAGGTGTTCCGAGCAGAGGTGGTTCAAGACTTGGTAACTGCATCTACGTGGCCTCGTCAACCCATTCACAGACGTATTGTTTACCCGGCACTACAAAGATGTGGTATTCCGCTGCAACGTATGGCTACCAATACCAAGATGCGGCCGTGACGGCATCAAATTCATACGTTATCCAAACGTCGAGCGGAACCACGCACCCGCTGTATTATTCGATGATCCTGATAAACTCAGCAAGTTACATCCCTATCGAGGTGGTGATGTAATGTCGGTAATTCAATCGAGAAGGATTGACTGGGGAACCCGCCGCGTGAATTTTCCGACTGTTTATGCGACGAATCCAACGCCGACCGAGACGTTACTTACGGGCGGCAATATCCTAACGCTTCCTACGTCAAAACCTGCGTCGCCTCAGTTCTCTTATACCATCGCTTCGGGAGTTATGCCGGTCTTTAATTACGGCCTCAATTATGGTAGTTTTTATCCTTATCTCTGCTTTTCAGGAAAAAACAACGATGCGTCGGCGCGAGCCGTGACTATAGGCATCTATCGCAACGGCAGTTTAGTACAAACCGCCTCAAATTCAGCTACCGCATCGGGTCAATATTGGACTATCACGTATGTAAATTACGGGACACCGGCATGGGCAGTCGGTGACGTAATAACGGTCTTTTTATGGAGTGCAAGTTCGACGAGCGTCACGTATGATTATAATGCCTACGTCTTACGCGCTCTTTCTATTAGACACCCGATGCATGATAATTGGATGCTTAGAAAACTGACATACACATTGACAGTAAGTCCTGTACTTACGTTAGGGACTCCGGGACTTTCATTCAGTTATTACTATTATTTAAGTATAGGATCTGCGTGGGGTGGTTTCTATTCAACCTCAGTGGCTGCAGATTTAGCATATCAGACCGCCACGAACGGCCTTTGGGGGCCGGGACTCGGTACGGCGGCGTCGTACGTAGCTACTATTGGAGGGAATAGCACCACGGCGCATCCTGCGTATGGTCAAGACCGACAGATAACCGCGATGTCATATTATCCGGTGATGAAACTACCATGACCACAGTTACAGCGCAAGCATACGTCGATAGAGGTTACGCAGCGAACAGCGCCAACGGAAAAACGTTCGTAAGAGAGGACGGGTCATTCGCATTAAAAACCGGAACGATAGTGATTGACGAATGGGGTCAATTTGGATTAATTTATAAGGTCGGTATTTCCGCGATGGTTGTTCCTGACGTTAGTGCAGCGAAAGTAGCTCCGACTGTCGATGTAGGCAAAACACAAACCGTTGTTCCCGATATTGCACACTCAGCGGCTAAACCAGCAGTAGACTTAGCGATCACGCAACAAACGGTTCCCGACGTCATTTCGCGAGCGATTCCACCAACTATAGCGTTAGCTATTATCCAACACCTCACGCCGGACATTAGTGCTCAAGCTATCCTCGCACCTACAATCCAAATAGGTATCTCTCAGAACGTAGTACCGGATATTGAACTTGTCACGCAACTTTCCTTAGCAGTCGTCCTTTATCCAATGTGGCTTGAGGGCTCAGCATTGGATCAATCAAATGTGGAAGGTTCATCGAGCGAAGAAAACGAAATGGATGGCTCGTCACTAGACCAGTCAAACTTAGATGGAGATTCACGATGATACGGCATCAGGATATTATCGACCCTCCTATCACCATAGGAGAACTCAAACAGATAGCAGGAACGATTTGGACCGACGATACCAAAACGACGATCGAGCCTGACCTGGAGGATGGCATCGTCCAATGGCGGTTGCGGGGTAGTTCTGGCGACGTTGTTACAAAGAGCAGCGCTGATGGCGCCATAACGATCAATGGCGCTGACGGAACCATCGTCATAACCGTGGTGGAGGATGATACTACAGGTCTATCCCCTGGAGAATATACCCATATCGCAGAATTTATTATTGGAGGGCATAAACGGGGGCTGTTCAAAGGCATCGCGATTCTTGAGGAGGCTTAGAGGGAAACCATGAGCGAAATAACGGTTCTCACGCGGGATAATCCCGACATCAATATGGATGAACAGTCTTCACCATTCATCCAAGTGATTGCCACAAATCCAGACGGCACACCGATGGACCTAACAGGTTCCGTAGTGACGTGGGTAGCAAGTCTCAACGGCGTTCAGCAAATCAAAAAAGATACCCTTACTATGCAGGCAATGTTGGACACAGCGCCGTCAACGACGGTCGCCGATGCAGTAACGCTTCCGTCAAGTGTGCTCACAGTGGCCCAAGTCAGCGGCTTCTCGCCACGACCCAACGATGGCTGGCCGACGAAGGACTTTGCCGCAGGTGATATCGTCAACATCGTTGATGGCGAAATGATGGAAGTCAATACGATCGCTGATGTTGGTCCTGGCCTGACACTTACGATGGTCAATCCGTTAGCAAACGCCTACACTACATCAGCTACGGTGACGAAGATCATCACTATGTTCATGTTTGATCTTCTACCAGGCGACACGATCCTTCCTGCTACGAAGAGTTACGGAACGCCAATAATCTATCAGCACATGGCTCAGGCGGTTTATCCCGGCGTTATGAGTCCTGAAAATATACGGGCGATCGCGGCCACATTTGTCCCGATCAAGGGTAGGATGTTCATTAGTCCAATTCTTGATATGAGCTAATTAAATAAGTATAAATCACGAAAGAACGATACGGAGAGAGAGATAATGGCATTAGGCGAAGTTTATGTCGAAGACGAGCTTTGTATTGCTGATTTAGAACGCCTTGCCGTTACCGCACCCGCAATGGCCGCTGCCGGAGTAAATATCGTTCTTGAAGAAGCTGTGGCAAAGGCCGAGGAAGACGTGAAAGTTGACACCGGCGAGACGAAAGGTTCAATCGGGATGACGCCTGCAACTCCTTCAGAAGTATTCGACGCTGACGTTCACGCCGATGCGCCCTATGCTTCAGTCGTAGAGTGGAATACTGTGCCGCACCGGCCCCCATATCGAGCGTTGCTTGACTGGACTTCAAGACACCCAAGTAATATGGGCTTCACCAACGCGCAATTTGCGTACCTTATTGCTAACAAGATCGAACAAGAAGGAACGAAAGGTAAACCGTTTTTGGCATACCTAGCCGATGAATGGCTTCCTGAGCAACTTGAGATACAAATCACACTTGCATTTGAAGCGTGGGCGTTATTGTGACACTTAATTCTGCAGCATACGCATTGCAGGCGGCCATTTACGCTCGCGTTCATGAGGCGCTTCCCACGTGGGTTATCTCTGAGAAGCCTCAAAAGAACCAGAAGCCGCCGTACATCGAACTATTTGACGTTCAAATTATTTCGACGATCCCGACGAAGACTACGATAGTTGAGAAACTAAGGGTGACGATTAATGTTTTTGATGAAAGCGAAAATTCAGATACAGTTAAGGAGTGCATCGATGACATTAGAGCGGCGATAACCAGTACAGATATTGATCTGGGAGATGCAGGATTCTTTAACTACCTTCAAGTTCACGAACGAACTGATCCAAGCCGGCTTCAACGCGACAATAGAACGTGGAAAGGCACGACTTTGTTTCAGTTCAATATCAGGCAGGCGTGAAATCCGAACAAAAACCGTTTCCTAGAGGAAACAAAAAGGGGTGAAAGTAAATGGCAAACGAAATTCCCTTGGTCGGGACCGATGTGCTTCTACAACTTAATATAAACAGCACGTGGACAACGCTTTTCGGCCAAAGAGGAGTCACGTTGAACCTGAAAATGACCAGTATTACTGTTAATTGGAAAGGTTCAAACAGATGGACATACCGAATACCAGGCGACCGAGATTGGAGCATGGACTTCACCGGCATGCATTGGCTTCAGGAAGGCGGCGAACTTTGGGAAGCAACAGTTGACTTCATCAGAGGCGTCTTTATGGCGGACACACCGAACGGCCAAGAGGGTCGCGTGCAGGTCCAGATGCTATTCCCTGGCGGTTCTATAGCGCAGGGCTTTGGTTACATGGAAACTGCAACGATGGACTACCAAGTAGCAACAGAAGCTACCTTAAAAGGAACGTTCTCTGGCGACGGTCCACTTACATTCCCACCTGCAGCGGGCAGCTAGAGGTGTAGATCATGGCGACTTTAACGCCTACGTCTATAAACACACTAGGGACCAAGCAGACGTTAGCCGCCGCTACAGCGTGTGGAGATCGGTTCAGGCCTGCCTCATTTCCTGAATTTCTCAGGATTAAGAACGCGGGGGCAGGCGTGACGGTCACTATACCCACGCAACGCTCAGGTGGCGCTGCGCCAGTCAATTCAGTGCTTACTGGCAATGCAAGCTCGGGCCAAGCAGTGATTAACGTTACCGCAGGCAACAAGTTCCAGATCGGGAATCAATGCACGCTCGTTGACACTGCAGGACGCGAAACCGTCACAGTGCTATCAATCAACGCAAATGCAATCACGGTGGACACGAACTTAGTCAACAGCTATACCACAGCACGTTCAGCGACATTGTGGCTCGGCGGGGCAGATATCGTCACGCCTGTTGCCGGCGGCGCGGATGTAACCATTGCATTCGACAACTCAGCGCACACAAGCGACTTCATCGACGACGATGGCTACGTGCAACTTGTGTATAGTAGTGTCACGAGCGTAACGATTGGGCTATTCCAGTTGAAGGCGGCGACTTAAATGGCAGACCCTAAAATGTCATTCAAAGCAGACGAAGAGCTTGTAGAACCAAAACCGGATAAAGAAAAAGTAGAAGGGGGAATCATGGCGACGCCATCCGTATTGCCCGTAGTAACCTCATTGACGGCGATGGGAATCGCACAAGAGGCGTATGTCACAGGTTCCGGAACGGCAGTAGTGACCTATACACCTACCGGCACGAACAACTTCATCACGATTAAGAACGCCGGTGCGGATGTTACCGTTAGTGCGGTATGTAAAGTTCCATGCAGTATGCCATTGGCATGTGCCAATGCCGCAGGGGTTGACGACGCAGGGCTGCATAACTTCGTGATGAAAGTTACCAGCGCAGACGCCGAGAAGTCATTCGTTATTCCGTATCTGGATCACTACATTGATTCAGTTGTAGGATCGCCGACGTATGGCATGGTGACACTGAACTGCGACGCCAACATGCAGGACCACGGTTTGTTAGGAATCTTCACGGTTCCATGAGGTAAAGTATGGTAGAACGAAAGGCAGGAATTGGAAACGATGGGCTTAGAAAGACCAAAGGAGGAGCCGTTAAAGGCGATGAATCCGAGGTTCACGACAAGCCCGTGAAAGGATCGAAAGGAGGACGCAATATGAACGGGGCAGGATCGGATTCGTCGGTCGAAGTAGTCTTTAAAAACGATGACATTCGGCGAATCGACTTTGTTATGGGAGCAATAGAAGCAATAGAGAATCACTATCCGGATAAGAATACAGGGAATCCTACGACGCCTATCTCGATGATCCTTAGATGGCAGAGAGGTGGCTTCGGAATGTCTTGGTCGCAACTCAAGGTATTTCTTTGGGCCGGTCTTCTGTGGGAAGACAGAGAGATCAAGCTTACAGACCTGGACACTATGATGGACTTAAAGCGTGTCAAGTATTATTCCGAGCAAGTAGATGAAGCCCTGAAACTCGCATTCGGTATTACTGACGAGGACATAGCTGCAGCTCAAAAGGCTATGGAAGAAGGTAATGCGGAAGCTGCACAAAAAAATGGAATCTCGATTGGGGAGATTTAAAGAAAGGCGCTTACGGGTTTCTTAAATTACGCCCACGAGAATTTTGGTGGGATTATGTGCTGGCAGAGTTAAACGAGATGTTGGCGGCTTATAGCTTCGCCGAAGAGCACTTTGCCGACGTTATCGCGTACGGCGTTAACTACGGCATGAGCGGTAAGAAGCCGGGAGTACGTAGGGCGCCTCGCGACAGAGCGTCAGACATCTCACATCTGCGAAAGATGATGCGCGGCGATGCGCCAGCCGAGCCTGTTCAGCTCACCCCTGAGGTAGTTGACACCGTTTTCGGAAGTGCGGCTAAGAATGCCGTGAGAATAAACGTCGAAGCGCCCTCCACGCTGCCTGATGAAGATGTAGCAGCCGATATAGCGTATCTACGAAAAGTATCTGACTTAGCGAAGAAAGCTTTGGGTAACTAAAATGGCTGGTGTAGCGCCGATTGTTGTCCACATTATAGGGGACACTTCTGAGTTATCAGGCTCGCTTGCGAGCGCAGCCGCACAGCTGGGGACATTCGGCTCCGCGATGACGGCGATGGGGGCAGGCCTCACCGCACTTGTTACAGTCCCTATCGTTGGTATTGCTGCCGCAGCGCTAGTCAGTGCAAACAACGTCCAGAAAGCATACGCTATCATCATTGCCGGAACTGGCGCTACCGGCTCTAAATTGCAGGGTTTAGAGTCTCAGTTCGATAACCTTGCATCGACAGTACCTAACTCTTTTACCGACACTGCAACCGTCCTAACGACGGTCAACAACAAACTCTCGCAGGGCGGCTACAATATCACTCAGATTTCTCAGGACATCCTTAATGTTTCGAGAATGACTGGTGAGAGTGCATCGTCCCTAGCTTCTGATTTTACTGCTTCTATCCAGCAATGGGGCATCAGTGCTTCGGCCACTGAAGGCTTCATGAGTGAAGTCTACAACACGGCCCAAGCTGCTCGCGTGCCGGTTACAAGCATCCTGACTGACCTTAATACTTATGGGCCAGTCATACAAGCATCAGGTCTGAGTTTGCAACAGGTCATCCCAATCATAGGTGAGATCGAAAGTAAGGGCGAAGACGTCACCAAAACATTTCAGGGGATCGCATACGGGTGGGCCAACGTTTCAAAGGCAATGGCCACCGGCAACGGAGCGGTTTTTGATGATGTAACTGCGTCGGCAAAAGCCGCAGGAATCCAGCTTACGAGCACCGGCTCCGATATGGAAGCGGTATTCTACGGCATAAAATCCGGCATGATTAGCGATGGCGATGAGTCATCAATATTTGGAGCGCGGTTTGCCGCTAACATCACTCAAATAATCAAAGAAGGAGGGATGACCGCTCAGCAATTTATAGATTTATCGCAAGGGTTAGGAATCAACCTTGCACAAACTGGGCAGGCATCAATCACGTTTGCTCAGTCACTCGACATAATGAAGAACGCCCTCGAGATCGCGTTGAACCCTCTTGGTGAGCAACTGATCGCGGCGTTCACGCAACTTTTCCCACTAATAAAAACTGGAATTGGACTTATTGGTGACATAACTGGTGCATTTGGTGCCTTACCGATGCCGGTTGCTGACGTTGTATTTGTTATAGCTGCCTTCGCTGCGGCTCTTGGACCGGCCATTATAATTGCAGGCACGTTTATCAACTCGCTCGAAGGGATCGCTAAGGGGCTTTCTGCAATAGGCAACCTCGCTGCCGGAGGGCTGAACCTCGCCAGTGGAATCCTAAGCACTGGCACTGCATCGACTACAGCGGCTTCAGCGGCAGGTGCGGCAGCTGCTTCCGCGGCTGAAACGGGAGCTGATGACGATCTTACAGCTGCAGCTGCGGCAGCCGCTACCGCCGTTGAAGGCCTTGGTATTGCTAATGCAGAAGCAGCTACCGCAGCTGCCGGTGCAAGTGCAGCTGTAATCGCAGAAGCTTCAGGCATAGAAGGTTTAACACCCGCAGCGGTCGCTGGCGCTGTAGGCCTTGATGGTCTGACATTAGGAGCCGCGTCTTTTGCAGATACTGCACCTGAAGCAGCTGCGGGTGCAACACTTTTATCCGCAGGAGAGGACGAGGTAGCTGCCAGCGCTGCTGTTGCAGACGCCGTAGTAAGCGGAGGCTTAATCGCAACACTCCTCAGTTTTGGGACTACGCTCTTAGCTATCGCGGTCTTAGCGGCCCCTGTAGTTGTGGTTCTCGGTGCTCTCGCTGCAGGATTCGCAATAGCATGGGAAACGTCGGCGACACTGCGCGATACTCTTGGTGAGGTTGGAGCGGCCTTCGGAACGTTCGGCAAAGAAATGGAAGACGTCCTAAGCCTTATAATGAGTGGCAACTATAAGGCCGGCTTTGCAGACTTCCAGCAAGCATTTACAGACTTGTGGAGCCAGCTTGTAACGATCGACTGGACTGATATCGGGACTCAGATTGATACCGAGATTCAACAAGGGGTTGCCGACCATAAATCTGACATCCTCAATGCCTTTAGCGGATTTGAAGCTGATGCGATAAAGTTCTTCCAGGGAGTCGATTGGACTAGCGTAGGAACCGTTGTCGGGCAAGGCATTGGTAGTGCTATCGCTATTGGTCTTACCGGCGCTACTACTGGCCTTTCTGCAGCCCTGAATGCGACAAATCCGACCGAAGCTGGAAAGTCCACCGCACAGCAGAGCGCGGAAGTGACCGGAACTGGTCCGAATTACGCGCCAGATCAGGAAACCGGCCTTACAAATCTGGAATCCGTTGGGGAAAAAGCAGCCGACTCGTTCACGACTGGTTTCGAGACTGGTCTGACCACGAGCTTGGGAAAAGTCCCCTGGGGTGACCTCATCTGGGGCGCTATGACTACCAACCTCGCTGGAGGTGGTGGAACCGGCAGTCACATGAAGATCGACCTGAATCCTGAAGACTGGTTCACTATCTCGCCGCTCGGTCTGTCTGAAGACGACGCCCTTAACAAACTCGGTATGCCGTGGCTCGGAACGACCTATTGGGTGAACTATGATTGGGGCGGTCTCGGAAACGCAATTAAGGTGGGCATCGAGACAGCGTTCGGCATAGCGCTAGGCGGCCTAATGCAAACTCTTCAGCCTTACCTATCACCACTCGATGTTATCAAAACAGATATTATGGATATCGTAGATATCCCCTCGCACGCTATCAGTCTAGTCCTTGATATCGGAGGGACTGCGTGGGATATCGTCATGGACGTGTGGAATTTCCTACAGTTCGTGATAGCGCATTTCAGCACTCACGATATCACGCTTAACATAAGTATCCCAGGTTACGCGTTAGCCGAGAAGCTTTTCGGCGATTTGGAATACATCGTCGCTCACTCGAGTATCGTAACAACATTAAAAACAGAAGCAGATGACCTCATTAGTGCGTGGGACAAGATCGGCATCCACACCGGAATAGGGCCGTTCGAGATTCCACAGGTCGGCGTGGACATTCCAAAATGGGACGTGGGTAGCGTCGGTGTTGATATACCAAAATGGGACGTCGGCGCTGTTGGTATAAACGTCCCACAATTCCAAGTGCCGTCTGTAGGCCTGGCAGTTCCGCAAGAAACAATTCCGGCAATAAATATCACTCTCCCATCAGTGGATATCAATAATCCACTTACAGGTGCGAAATTATACACTTTGGGCGGCGAGAGCCTTAACGCAGGCCCGTGGACATTCGGAGGCCAATCGTTTAGTGCAGGACCGTGGGGTTTAGGTGGCCAGAACTGGTCAGCTGGACCTTGGGGTTTGGGCGGTCAGAGTTGGTCTGCAGGTCCGTGGGACTTAGGCGGTCAGAGTTGGTCTGCAGGTCCGTGGGATATCAAGAGGGTGGGCATTGATTGGGATGCTCCACAAATTCCGGAATTAGGAGCCGGCGCTCTTGTATCACCAAAGTCCGGCGGCGTTCCAGTTATTCTAGCTGAGGAGGGCAAGCCGGAAGTTGTCGTTCCGTGGGACTTGGTAGGAGCTCCGTGGGATTATGTGCTCGAGAATATCCCACGACTAGCCGGAGGCGGTATCGTCGGGCCTACACGCACTATGCCTGACTTTTCATCGGCAATCGCTAACAATATTGCGGATGCTCTCAAGAATATGCGAGGGTCGCCGACATACCAGATAAGCATCGTCACGGATTCTGAAAGCATAAAGCGCGATGTTATGGGCGCAGTTCAACAGCTTGAACAATACCATCACTTAGTAGGATAAGAACATGACCGAAACTTGGATTCTCAAAACGTCAGATGGCGAGGTTTACAATCTTCAGGTAGCGCCGACCGATGATCCGACGTGTTACGATGGTATCTACAATCTTATGGAAGGCGTTACAGGTCATCACGGCATGCCGGTCACGCTTACCTCAGACACCGTTCCGAACATCGCCGGTGCCGAACTGAGACAAGTGCAGTATGGCATCCGGACGGTTTATCTACCGCTCTTTATCCGAGGCAACTCAGCGGCAGAGTTTCATCACAACTTTGCAAAACTGCGACAGTCACTTGATCCGAATCAGGACACTCAACTTTGGGTGACGAACGAAGAAGGCGAGACTCGCGTTCTTTACTGCCGATATAGCAAGGGTTTCGATAATGCAACGGATGACTCCGCCTCGAAAGGATTGAGTTGGACATTTCTGCCGTTATATATGGACGCACTTGATCCTTTTTGGTACGATCCTCCTGGCGCTGAGATATCAAACAACTACTCGAGCGACCCGTGGAGCACTGACTTCCTTACATTCACCGTTCCGGTCGGCATCGCGGCTGACGGGATGACCGGCGACACGACACTCACACTCGACAGCACCGACAACCTTGTGGCCGGCATGCCTCTTGAACTTCACGCGGGGCAGACCATCGTATCCGACACGCCATATATCACGGAGAGTCTGGAAGAGGAAAAAGTAGGCGATAGCATGCAATACGAGTCTTCAGTGTCGGTATCCACTGAAACCTCGACTGTGCAGGTCAATCAGGCTTACCACGTATCCGGAACTGTGGTGTCCCAGAATCAAAACCTTTCAAGTTCAGTAGTCACGATCACCGAGACAGACCCGAATGGCGTTACGACGACGCATACTGCTGTCACCAACAATTCAGGTAACTATGTTCAAACAATAGTTAGTGATATCAACGGCGTTTACACGTATCAGGTCAACTACAACGGCGATGCAACGCATTTGCCTTCGACAGCAGTGACGTCGATTACAGTCGGAACCGTTGTAGCAACCACACTCACACTCACATCATCGAATGCTAACCCTGCGCCAGGCGCGTCATTTAATTTAACCGGAACACTGGCCACCACTGGCGGGGGCGTAGCGAGTCAACCGATTAACATTTATAAAAAGACCGCGACGGCCAATGTACTCGTAGGAAGCGCTCACACTAATTCGAGTGGTGTGTATTCGTTTCCTCGCAAAGAAACTACATCCGGTTATTGTCACTACTCAGCAACGTATGCCGGCGATGCAATCTCAACCACATCGGCTAAACAAGACCCGGGCATAATGGGTTGGCTTGAATGGCTATTTGAAAAGATATTTGGGCTGCTGGAAGGGCTCTTTAAGGCCGGGCGTTACTCCGCTTCTAATGCATCGCTGGTTCTCAAGATAGGCAGTCCCACTTATTCGATTGAATATCAGGCCGCGCTACCTCCGAGCATGATAAACGATGGAGAGATTCAGTACTTTGCCGCTCACGGTTTCAATGGCATAATCTGCATTGCAGAGAAGATTGGCGATCCGTATTCGATTGAGAAAGGAGTTATAACTGGCCAGGGCTTGTGGGCCGCTATTGATATCTCAGTCGTGACGAACAGCGCCGCAAGCATCCAGACTGGCGCAATCGCAACGTGGCTCGCATCACTCTATGCTGCAGGATGGCGCACCTTTGCTGGTTTCAATACAACCGGCAGAAGCGGCGATCCGGCATATATCGCTTCTCTTGGTGCAGGTGCGAGATACATAAACTACAGTTCAACGCCGCGAAAAGGAACTACGACAAACCCTGACATTGACGGGACAGGCGTTTACCAGAACACCTTCCAGTTTTGTAACCCGAACGCGATTCCATCTATCGAAGCATGGACACAGGCCGCATTTATCGCGAGCCCTAGCGTCAAGAGCGGTTTAATGGCACAAGTGCTTCCGAACGATGCAAACGGCATTAACCAGATACTCGCCAATGCAGTAAAGGATGATTGTCCGGATTACACGTGCATCCTCGATTGGAGCGAAGGTAATGCTACAGGAATGACGCACTTCTGTATCTGGTTCCAACCAAAATACAACGCGGTTACAGCTCGTGACATAGAGAACGAACAGGTCGTTCTTTACAAGTCCCTCGGCTTCGAGCAGATCGTTACGGAGATGAAGAAATATTATCCCGCCACCGTCTCTACGTGGTCGCCCCCTACATTGAAGGCCACTGAGTTGACAGTCACGCACGTCGATGGGGTGGAACTGGTAACGTTCTCTGGCCAGCTCACGACAATTACCGACGGTGCGGCACTTGTGGGGAAGACGATCACCCTGCAGGAACTCCCACAGTCAAGTATATCGGGAGCCACGACCTTCGCAACTGCGTCTACTTCATCAAAGAATATCACCGTAGCGACTGGAACTGGGGCTACATTTGTCTCCGGACATGCACAGGCGGTTACAATATCTGATGCGAACAATACAGAAACCAACTCAATTACTTCAATCTCAGGCGACGTGATAACGTTAACAAACTACCCCTCACATACCTACACAAATGGGACTATTACTGCGGTGAGCTACCCATCTGGGCAACCAACGATAGGTGTAACGTGCGCCGCATCATTCGTAGCGGGGGATGTGGTGACTGTTTCGGATAATACTCCGTATTCTGAGAGTAGGACTGTATCAACGGTTAATTACACGGTTAACACCATCACGTTCACGACTAACTTAACTAATACCTACACCATAGCAAAATCGGCTAGTGTATTAGGCACGTGGACTGACCGCGCAGCCACAGCTACGACAGATGCTAATGGAAAGTATTCAATTCCATACGATCCCACGCCAGCTGGAAAACACGTATTCCGGCTAAAGTATGCAGGTGACGGCACGCACATGGCAGTTTACGCGCCCACATTAGGGATAACGATCTACGCCGATGTGCTGCTTAATGACGAATCGGTCATGCAGCTTACTTCTATTGTCAGCGTTGACAGTCCTACCGTAATAACCATCGCCGATGCACTTACGAATGATTACCTTGTTTCAGCCGATGCTTACGCTGTAGAGATAGACCCGAATGACTGCTTCCTGACTAACACAACGAGTCTCGATGAGGCTCTGACTGCTGATGCGGTTCAGGGGGCATATACTGTAAAGTTAACTGACACTACCGGCTGCATTGCAGGGCATCCCGTGACACTTCTCAACAATCCAGCGTCCCCCCGGCTGCCTGGCACGACCGTCACTGAAACAAATGTCATAGCTTCAGTTGATAGTCAGACACAACTCACCCTTGTAAATGCATTAGCCAACACCTACGCCGTCACGGATAATGCCGAGATAGTAGATACGTTTGCCATCGTGCCACGTGCTCTAAATCCTGACTGCGAACTTGTTATCTTCTGGATGCGAGGTTGCCCACCGTGTTATACAGCCAAGAAACAACTCTTAGCGATCAAGGCTGCGATGAACCCAACTGACGATCCGACCGGCCTACAGGTCACATTTGTCGAGATTCAGGATCACGTAGGACAGGTAGACGAATTGGGCAACCTGAACGTTGGGATGGATCAGGCAGCTATCTTGTACCCTGACGCCTACAACTTCGCAGCAAATTGTGGCCCCCCGCCACCGGCGTCGTATGGAGTTATCAATAGTGAAAAGGGCATGATGCCGGCAGTTATCTCCGTTTATCGGAGTGGATTATGGATTAAGTCGTGGTGTGGTGTGCATACCACCGGAGTTGACCCCATCGCAAGCGACGTGATCGAGGATACATGCGGTCCCGCAACCGCGTGGCGACTTGGCACGAGCTCAATCGGCTTTCAGGTCGTTATTCCGAGCGGTGGCGAGGCGATCTCGTATCCAGTCTGGACTATCACAGGGCCAGGACAGACACCTACATTCACAAACGTTACCACGGGAGATGTATTTCAACTGAATCACGAGCTAGTCGCAGGTGAGACGGTCATTGTAGATGCGACTGAGGAAAGTCATACGGTCGGCAGCACTGCATCAGCGGACTTCGTTGGAAGTGGCTATATGAAAACAGAAACCTGTCCCACTTGTCACGGTACTGGTGTCGTAGCAGCGTGTGCGACTTGTGGCGGCCAGGAAATTTGCCCTACCTGCCACGGCACCGGCATTATCAGCGTATGGGTAGCATCCTCAACGGGTTCAACGAACGATGTCGGCAGCATGTATAACCTCCGTTTCCAGATGGACCCGAATGGCAATACGTTCTGGGGATTCGCGCCTACGGCTACCGTCATTCAGGTCGAAATGGGACTCGTGCAATACGGAAGTAGCATTATCAATATGCAATTAGTGAAGCGTTACGCAGGAATTTAAATGCCAGGAAGCCCATTAATAGAAGCAGAGCACAAGATAATATTGCGCGATGAAACCACGTTTGAGGACATCGGTGAGGTTACACGCTTCACGCAATGGCAACATACGCTGAAGCTCAACGATGTTTCGTCGTGGCAGCTCGATATGCGAACGCAGGACTTCAACAGTTATGATATAGATGTTACTACGGGGATACAACTCTGGCGTGACGACGTGCTGCTTATTGATGGGCCTATATCACCAAAAGGGATCAAGCAAACACTTTCAGCCGGAGTCGAAACCACGACGATAATTGGCGGTTGCGATAACCAGTACCTCACGTCGAGAATCTGCTATCCAGTAGTGACCGGGCCGCTATTCGACGTCACGACGCAGAACTGGAAATTCGGAGTGCTACGTTCGGCAGTCGGGATATCCTGCAATATCACGAAAGGCGACCTTGGCGGTCAAGAATATGACATTCCATTAGTGGTAGATGACTCTGAGAGCTTTGAGGGTGGCAATACCGTTACGTGGGTGCAGGCAAACGGAACCGCGATCTCTAATTGGAACCAACTCGTAGGAACGACAGGCAACCCTCCGATAGCGGCTGCATACGGTTCAGGGCCCATAACAATCTCGGGTGTTGACCTGAGCACGAACACGATTACCTTAGCCGTTCACCAGCAATATCCTGCAGTCCTATCGCCTGCTATTCCTACAGGTGGCAAGCTCTACCAGACAAGCGGGGGCATAGTCGATGATCCCGCGTATCTTGGTTACGATACACGAACTGGCCCAGGTGACAATGTAGCAAAAGAGCTTGTCTATTTCAATGCTGGCGTAGGCGCGTGCTCCGATCACTTTGGCACACGAGCAATCCCACACCTAGTAGTTGCCCATCCTCTCTCGCAGGGCGCAGTCGTTACATCTAATGCACGTGGCGAAAGCCTTCTCACGCAGGTTCAGAATGTTTGCCTAAGTGGAAACGTTAACTTCAAAACTACTCAACAAGGGTATGATCTTGTCTTTGAGACATACGTGGGCAATGACCTCTCACAGGATGGCAACCTGGTATTCAGCCTTGCGAGTGGCAACCTAAGTGATTATCAATACAATTATGGTAGCCCAACCGCAAACATGGTATGGGGGTGCGGCCCTGAAACTGGCGTTGATAAGCTGATGCTACCGAGCGGCGACATTCAATCTATCAATGACTACGGACGATGGGAAACGTGGATAAGCTCTGCTACTGCAAAAGCCGGAGATAGCGCTGCTCTGATAGCCGCGAATATGGTTCAAACTAATAATGCGGCTTTAGCACAGTCAATCGTAAACACGCAGCTAACATTGACTATTCAGGAGACAGATCAGGTCAGGTATCCTCGAGACTTTGGCCTCGGCGATAAGGTCTGTGTGATGATCGGCGATCAGCCAGTCTACGAGATCGTGACTGCATTTCAGTATTCAATTCCCACTTCGGCTACGGGGGCCGGAGCTGGAACCGCACTCGCGGCGGCGCTCTCTAAACAAGAAACGCAAGCGATGAAGATAGCAAAGAGCCAACAAGCGCAACTCAGAACGATGGATTTCGCGTAGGAGAGTTATGTTAAACGCAAGCGATACGGATTATAAAACTGCCGTGGCACAGAACCTAATCGACCACAGTGCAAATCTTAGTGCCATCAATGCCACATTGAATAACACGGCAGCGGTGAATGGTTCAAGTGGGGTTCTTGAGACACAAGCCAACCAACAGAACCAGATTGACGCACTGCCGGGAACTTCGCCAGGGGCGTGCGGCAACGGAACCGGGACTTTTTGGCTTTTTTACACTGGAACGGATAATGTAATACGCATGACAAATAACGTTAACGGCACAGGATGGACATCAGTAGCAAGCATGGGAATAGCCGCATCTAGCGGCCCAACCGTTATCTACGACGCTAATGCATCACCCGACGTCATTCGGATATTTGCGCGAGATATGGACGGAGCAGTAGGTTGGATGTGGTATCCAGCATCCGGCACCGGCGCGTGGGGAAGGTGGACAGTTATTATCGGTGGGGTACTATAAATGGGAAAACGCTTTTGCGCGCACTTTGGTTCGTTAGATAACCTCAGTTGGTTGGCATCAGTAGGATTTGCGGAAGCCGGGTTAGTCTGGGACTGGGATGGTAGTACTACGGCTGCTGGTACTGCAAGTGCCATACACAACGCAGGAATCCCTACAGCCACATTCAATGCGTTCAATGATGGCAGCGCAGCGGTGTGTCAACCAGGCGCTGCCGGTGGTCCGTATGCAGGATACTTCCAAGCTCTTGCGAGCGCCGGTTGGAACTGTATTGCAGGTGAGGGTTGCGGCGGCTCTGTAGTTTCCACCGTTCAGAACTATTGCACGTATGTTAATTACGGCGGCATTGTTGGAGATAGTCAAGGAGATATGTACGCCGACCCGTGGGATCATCCGACAGGTGGCGGAAAAGGCCATTGGGATTACATCGAATCTTACGACAACAGCGACAATTACGTTGACCCGAGCCAATCAATCGGCTGGTCCAGATCAGCTGGCGCGGGACACCTCGGAATCCTTATCGGTAACTGGATGCAAGGCGTCGGCGCTCAGACGTATATAAACGTCGTTGATTCGACTGGATGCGACACGATTTGTTTTTGGGGGGGTTATAGTGCTTCATCATCGAGTATTGTGTCACTAGCGCAACAGTTAATCAGTCATTACGGAGCAACAAAAACAGGGGCAACTGGTGGAACTGCTGGGGCTACAGCAACAGCGGCGGCAACAACAGCGGCAACGAAAGCAGTCATTCAGTGTCCCTGCAAGCACATTTCGATTGCATTCGTGGGATCATCAGCTAGTGACGTTTCACAGCACATTGAATTTAAAGTGCAAATCACTGGTCGCGCCGGATGGGTGGATAATAACGAGAACTGGATACACGGTAAACCATATACAGGCCAGCTTGAAATTTGGACGAGCAATGCAAAAAAAACGTGGTCGCTTGGAAAGATTTGGCCGGACAAGAACGGTGATTTCGCATTCTCGGTCGGAAGCGACACGGCTGAGAAAAGAAGTTATAGCGTCTGCTTCGTATGAGGTAATTGAAAATGGCACAAGCTTGTACACCTACGATAATAACCTTGTCAGGATGTCCTCATTGCGCGAACTTAGAATCAATGCTCAATAACGCCCAAATCAAATACACTGTTGATATGTCCCAGGCCTGCCAGTGCTATCCCTGCGCGGTGCTTTGCGACGGCTCGCACGTCACGAGTTGCGGCGGCAATGCTGAGAACGATGTCTTCGCAGCGATCCAGAAGTCGATTGCGGCAACGACAACAAAGACGTCAACAACTGCCCCCCTAAGTACTACTACTACAACCCCCGCCAGCGCCGCCAGCGTCACAACTACTCCGGCTTGGAGGACTACCAAATGGTCTAATGCACTGTCAGTCGATTGGGGTGCAAAGAACCCACTGCCTACAATCGCGCAGACTGCAGCAGGGTACGAACCGCCTGACGTCTCGCTCACGCCGGTATTGCCAGTACCCGTTCCGCAAGCAGCAGGACTCACAGTCGCATTAAGGGATCATAAGAAGATGCCGATAGCCAGAAAAGTTGCGTAACAGGAGAAAACACAAATGGTCGAAACTTCGTATCCGTTCAGAAAGCCAGGAGATACTAACCCTTTCGGTGCCACATTGACCGAGAACCAATGGGCTCAATTCAGCCGATACTTGATAGGAACCGGCGTTATGTCGGTAAGCTTCAACGATAACCTGGGGGAGTTGGAAGTAACTGCAGGCACGCTGCCATTGACAGTGGATATCGACACGGGTGCAGCGGCCATCCAGGGGCATTATTATCAAAATAATGCGACGAACACGCTTACGCTTAACGCGAACCTGGCGTCCGGCATTCGCGCTGACCTAATAGCGCTCGAATGCAAGTGGGGATTAAACGCAGGGATCACCGCGATAGTAGTACAAGGAACTAACGGTCTACAGTATCCATCAACTGACCCGCGATCCGGCAACCCAATGCCGCCGCAACCAGTTCAAACAGAGGGCGTCAGATGGCAACTCCCCCTCGCTCAGGTCAATATGGTTAACGGACATACGACGATTGTGGACACGGATATCGTTGACCTACGAAACTTCGTCGGCGTACAGGCGACGCAAAGCAACTCGGTAGTCGTGGCGATGCCTAATGCTCGTTCCACTATGAAGCAAAATGCCGACTTTCAGATTCCCGCATCTGCAGGATTTATAGATGCAGACGAGATCATAAACGAAGCCTTTTCAGTACTACCGGCATGTGGTGGAACGGTCATGCTCAGTGAGGGCGACTGCATCATCTCGGACAGTATCAGTCCAGTGATGGGTGCGAACCTCATCGGCTGCGGATCACAAACCACGATCACCTTGTCGGGCCTCGCTCCAGCAGGAACTCCGATGATAGTAGCTGGTTATGCGGGTGCGACGATCCGCGACATGGCACTCTTTGGTGGTGGTAGTACGTCAAGTATCTACACCACAACGCCGGTCACTACCGGACTTGGCAATCAAGGCGTTCTTGTCACGACTGGTAGCGTGCAACTCCTCAACTTAACCATCACCGGGGCGCAGGATTACGGCATTGACGTGACAAGTGGCGCAACGAGCAAGGTAGTAATCAAGGACTGCACAATAACCTACGCATACGGCGACGGTATCTATTATCAGGGCGCTCTCGGAATCGTTGCTGACAACAAGATATCATACTGTGGCGACTGCGGGATACACCTTGCTGCGACAGCCACAGGTGGTGCTCAAGCCAACAAGTTTTCAGGAAACCTCGTAACGTATTGCGGGTTGCACGGTATAATTGTTGACGGGACTGCAGCAGGTGCCATTGTAGGATGGTATAACATGATCAGTAACAACGAGATCGGACAATGCGGAATGGCTGCCACTGGTTCTCCGTCGTGTATAAACTTGATAGGTGCAGGTATCAGATCTACGTCTTTAATTGGAAACTATGGGTGGACTGCTAACGCGCCATACACGAAATATGGAATCGGCATTTCAAGTAACGCAGTGCAAGACACGCGAGCGGTTGGTAACGATATGTATGACGCATCCGGAGGAACCGGCTCAAAGGACATTATCCTAAACGGGGCCACTCTTAGCGGCCTTTCGCTAAACCTTTACAACTCGTATCAAGCGTAAACGATGGTTTAGGAGGCGTTATAAAATCCCTCGCGGTGTTTATGTTCATAAAAAGGGTATTCGCCATCCTCACGCAGGCAGTCACGCAGCTAGACCCGGTGCTCGAGGAGTACGACCGAAGGCGCACCACCCCCATAAAAGTTATGTACATCGCCGTGGATATCATATTAAACGAATTGCGCCATATAGAACCGGAATTAAGCATAAAGCTTACGTCCACAAGCGCGGATATAAGATCAAAAGGGTCATGCCGTATAGACGCGGATATCACTTAAAACATAAGAGAATTGGCAGGTAAAGGAGGTGAAAAAATGACCGAAGATAAACTAGAACAGGAACAAGAACACGAAGAAGCTCGAATAAAGGCAGAAGGTTTGATTGAATCTGCTGCAGCGTCGGCGCGAGACTTAATAGATGATGCAGCTACTCGCGCCATGCTGCTTATTGCGGAAGCAGTCGAGAAAGCGAAAGAGCTGCTTCATGAGGCGGCCGTAGCTGAAGCTGAACGCTTAAAGCTAGAGAGATCACGAGATGACCCCAACAAAAAGTGAAACGACGGCAGCCGAGGAACTGCTTGCTGCGGCCAAAGTAGCTAAAGAAGAGATGATTTCAGCTGCCGAGACTGCGCGAGAGAAGGTTAAGAACGCTTGCGATCAAGCGCTATATGACCTCGACCGGGCGGGTCCTACTGACCGGCGACAGCTGAACGGCAGTTATCGGTGGGACCGTTCAGAGGGCATTGAAATGCGCACTGGTAAACTGGAAGTTGGCCAAGCTAAAAGGGGAGAGCAGATCATCGGATTGATCGATGACGTTGCCACTTTAAAAGACGTAATGACTGAGCAGAGCAACCGAATGACAACGCTGCGAGAACTCATACTCGAAGTAAAAGACGCATGCACCGTTCGGATTGACGCACTTAAAGACGATACACGAAAGGACAAGATAAGGAACCAGCAATATGTTATCGGACTCGTGGTTTCATTCGTTGTCACGGTCGCATTATCTATCCTGTTCGGGTATGCACATTTCGTTAGATAGGGGAACCAATGGCACTTTATAAACATAAACTGCATCCGCACAAACCCGTTAACTCAAATGACCGTTTCACAAGCGAGCAGATAGGCTTTAACGCGAAATTGGCTGTTTGGCTTACGCAGCACGTAGGTTCTATGTGGACGGCCTACCTGTTCACGGTAATTTGTTTTATCGGTTTAGGTGCGATACTTGGATGGCTCCCGAACACGTTGTATTGGATCATAATGTGGCTCACATCTTCGTTCCTTTCGCTTACCATCCTGCCGATCATCATGGTCGGTCAAAACATCCTCGGCCGAAAGTCAGAGATGCAGGCAGACGAACAGTTCAAGACCACGCAGAAGACCTACCATGACATAGAAGAGACTGGCAAGCACTTGTCCGCGCAGGATGATGAGCTGTTAAAGCAGACGAAACTGTTACTCGAGTTGTGCAAACATGACTGACACTCGCTATTTAGGCGCGATGACGATGGGTGTTAATGACTCCCTCGTTGAGGTTACTGCAGCGATAGCAGGCTTAACTATTGCCCTGCAAAACGCTAGACTTGTAGCCTTAGCAGCACTCATTACAGGCCTAGCTGGATCGTTGAGCATGGCGGCAAGCGAATACCTCGAAAAAGAGACTGAAGAAGTCTTCGATAAAAACGTTAAAAGTCCTGCAGGCGCATCCATACGAACCGGCCTCCTGTATTTCGGGATCGCGATGGCCCTTATTATTCCCTTTTTATTGCTGCAGAGCTACGTAGCGGCACTCACCTGCACACTAGCTATTGCGTTTACCATCGTCGTCGGATTCACAATATATATCACGAAGCCTGAAGATAGGTATTTTTGGAAAGAGTTTCCGAAGCGAATCACATTATCATTTGGGATTGCCGCAATAGCATTTTTGCTTGCATACGGACTGCGGCTAGTCTTAGGAGTTTCAATGTGAGATTTAAATGGAGGTGATAAAGATGGTTAGTGAAGAAGCCTTTCGCGTAGCCTGCAAGACCGCTGGCGCGACACAAGTCTCGGAAGCAGCTGCTAAAGCTGCGATCGAGGTGTTAATCAACAAGCAGGTTGCACTCGCCCAGGCTGCAGTTGCAGCAATGCAAGCCGCAGGACGCACGCGGGTAGAACCTGAAGATGTACCTACAGCTTAGAGGGGTAACGCCCTTCTTTTTTATTTAAATGGAGGTGATAAAAATGGCAACCAAGACACAGATCGTATTTGATCCAGCTACAGGAATGGGCTGGCTTCCAGCGATAGTCGTAGTTCTGACATTCTTAGTGTTTACAGTCAATTCAGTAGGTCAATATTTCGTCTTAACAACGGTGCAAGCTGCGTTCGTTGGCTTTATAGCAACAGTATTGGCAGGACTCGTAACGCTCTTCACGACGATGGAAGTGCCAGTAGTAGACTAAAAAATAGTCTACTTTTTTATTTTTTTAGGTGACAAAACTAAACAGACCGATGGCTTACAAACCCTGCAAACCCGTCTCGTCTTGCCCTATAGAAGCAATCAAGTGCTTCAGGATCAATATCAAACTGGCAAGAATCAAGCAAGCGATGGTCGGCCACGAACTAGCTAAGAAAGTCCAGGAGTGCAGCGAAACCAAGTTCACGTCAGAATACGAGCATCTTCTTTATCATCCTTATAAAGACCATAATCATCAGTTGGTTATTACAATCGTGGACGATCTCGCTGAGATCAGTCCAAGAATAGACGACGTGTATCACGCTCGCCCGCGCAACTGCCTACGCAGGCGTTATCAGAGCATCAAGGATGTTCTCTGTGAAGATTGGCGAGCGCAGTCTTATTATGCTAAAGTGAAACGTTAACGCAGTGCAACAGAGACAGCAGTCATCGAGGAGGACACGGTTTCCATTTTGGGTTTAACAAATCCCACCACGGAAACGCCTTGTCTTCTTCACTCTCTTTTCTGAAATGCTTACCGCATGCTTCTCCGTTATTACCGTAAGGTTTCCAGAGGGCGCACCCTTCAGGCTTAACAGCGTGTATTCCGCATCTTCCTTGAGTCCAAAACCTGCAAGGTTTTCCTTGTTTGAAGGTCCACGGCTTCGCTTCAGACATCTCAACATTCACAACATAAAGTTCCTTGAAGACATCCAGGGGAATCTCTAGGTATTCTGCGATCCGTGCTACCTCATCGGTTCCTAACGCGCAGGGCGTTGAGAAACCGGCACAACAGACACCGAAGCAATTTTCACAAGCGGAGTATTCTACCATAATAAAAAGAAAGGGAACGCAAACGGGCTCCCGACCGCTCGCGCCTTTTAAACTACTTGGTTATTTCACTGCATACGCAGATCGGTAACGCTGAACTAACTGATGCCGCGTAACTAGCATTGCCTGCAAACGAAGCATAGTAGGTGCGAATCCCTGGCGACGTGAAGGACGTTTGGTACGTCAGCGTTGAATACGCTGCTTTGTCCTGATACGTTGCACCTCCAAGAGTGTGGTAAATCTTTATAGGCTCCGCAATAGGCGCAGCAGTCCCACTTTTTAATGTGGCAATAAACGTCGCCGGTTTATTGACCCCGTAACACGACTTGTCAGCGGTTATGGTAATCTGGGTCGCTTTCTTAGTCGGTGTAGGTGGTGTGGGGGTGGGTGTCGGCCCAAGCTGACTCTCCATCGCGATAGTCCAACTGTCGCTCGCGTATTGCCGGATGTACGGTCGCGGGATCAAACCGAAGCCGCCACTGAATTTGGCGTATCCTTTGCCCCATCCTGTCCCCCAAGAGTTGAGGGTGATGTAGTAGTCGGCGTCAGTAAAGCCAGTTACGCCAAACAACGCATTGCAGTGACCGCCGATTGATGCGCCGCTTGGCATATCAATGATCCCATCGCTGCCGACGTCTTCGTATTGCTGGTAGACTGGCATCCCGTAAACCACTGGAAGCTTCGTCACGCAGAGGCAGTTGTCTATGTTCGCAATCATCTGAGTTGTTGAGGTGCCGTCAAGCAAGTAGTAGCTCGTAGACTCGGCTTTCACTGCGTCGCTGACTGCTTTCGCTGGCGGTGCGGTATCGAACTGGCTTATATCATAAGCCCAATCAGTTTCAGGTGCTACGCCATCCTGAACAGTTGCGTGAATACCATCTCTGATATTACAGCCATTATCTCCAGGATAATCGCCGCCAATAATCCTCGCATCGCGATAGACCAGTAGCCTGCAGCCTAGAACTGCCTCGATTCCTGCCTTAATCTGACACGCCTCAAAGGCTGACGTGGTTCCGTGTGCTACGCACGCGCCTAGTTGTCCTTGATTCTTGACTGTGCTGACTAAATTGGTTATGTCCGTTGGCACCAACGTTTCAGGTGCCATCAACTTCACGCGATCTTCGTATCTGTAATCTAAATGTGACGGCATCTGAGGTTTCCACCCCAGGCCGTGACCTTTCTTAGTAACGGTTATCATCTATCTATCATCCTCCTTACCAGAATCGATAAACAAACTGCTTTGAAAAATCGACTTGGGCCTCCCCGTGAAATGGCCCGTGGAACACACTGCTAAATGTTGATATCTTTGGTTCCGGTGCGGGTGCGGCGCCCTCTGCGTCTTTCACCATCCGGTCAACGCGCTCTCTTTGCAGATGTAGTTCAGCGCAGACGATTTTTAACCGTATGCGTGTGCGCGTCGGATCAATCCCATTATGCAAATCCACCAGGACTGATTCAAGTTCATCCGCTAGTTTTTCAAATGCGAAACATTCTGTATTCAATTCATCCTTGAGACTCATTTCTTTGTGGTTCCTCCTTTCTTTTTGGACATTCCTTTCTCCTTAACACCAGCCGCCTCGAGCGCCTTCATCGCTGCACAAATCGGCTGATGTTCACAATCGCTCGGAGAGGCACAATCGCACGCCAACATCTCATCTATTAAGTGTCCTTGCACACAACAGGTTGCTTTCATTTCTTCTTTTTACCCCTTCATCCCACTAAATGCCACGCAACGACGGCCATCACTACGATTATCAGGCCGACAAGTGTGCGTATCCAACGTTCGCCATCGAATACGACATTATGATACTGGCCGCCCTGGATCAACACACTTCCAATGCCATCAGCGATCACGTAGACGCCGCAAAGGCCGAGCACTAATAGTACCACATCAATCTGTGTCATCATAAGACTTCATTCCAATTTTGTAATCCGTCCCCATTCTCAACCAGCTCACGTGCGCCAACCTCATCCTTATTCACTGGTCTGGGCAGCTCCGATGGATCGAACATTCTAAACGAGGGCTGTCCGCGAGCATAAAGTTCATCCAGATCATGCCACTTTATTACATAGACCTTATTTTTAGGCCGCTTGTGGACTTGGATTGCCAAAAAACCACGTCGTCCGGAGAGCTGTAGATACTCATTAATACGCTCGAACTGATTATGTGGAAACATCTTCGCGAAGTTGTATCGTTTCGCAGGCACCCGACTCTTACACTCTATCGCTATATGCCAACTTGGATACGGTGAGTCAACGGTGATATCACAGCCGATAAAATTGGGGATGTTCTGATACTCGCGTCGCACGTACGCGGGAATACGATATTCCACACAGTAGTCAATCAGCGATGTGCGGATAAAACTTTCAAAAGATGATCCTTTCCTTGCCACGCGCACCCCATTGCATTATCGTTCGGCATTCGACTTCCGTAGAAGTAATAAACGTACCGCACGTTCGTCACTTCATCAAAACGATACATGCGGCTAACTTCGTGCCGTCGCCAGAGGGTATTGACGTTGCGTAGGACTGTCGTTTTTGCGAGTCCCGTCATTCGCGCCAACTCTTCGAGCGACATTCCCCTGCCAGTCTCTTTCAGCACGTTCCGAACATCTTCCTGTCCCATTTTGTTTTTCTTGTTTTACACCCTGCACGCCGCACAACCGAGCCATAACGGGGCTGAAGCCATAATCGCTAGAATAGCGACCGTGGCGCTGCAGTAAATTCCCGTGAAGGCGTGGTCAAGCCGTGTTGCTTTGAAATTTTGCCACGGATGGCGCCATTCCAATTTGCGGGGTGGTATCCACGAAAGCCTTGTAACACCTCCTATTTTTTTGATAACTTTAAAATACCTTTGCCGTTGTCTTCAACCTTAATTTTCTTAGCCTTGCGGTCCGCCTCTTCTTTTGCATCAACGATACGCACAAGTGGCGGCTCGCATCCCTCGCGTCTGCCAATCTCCTCCGCTGCATCGAGCTGCTCTTGTAGCTCTTCATCAACAAGGGTGAGTGTGTGACACGCTTCGCACCGCACAAGCTTCTTGCCGAAAAACTCTTCCCTAATCTCCTCGTCAGGTTCCTGTTCAGTAATTATAACTATTGGCGCTTCAGCACCACATATACAAATTACGTTAGTCATTTTTGACCTCTGACGTCCTTGATAGTCGCCACAAGTTTAAGGTCGTTAATCCATTCGTTCATGTGGATAAAGAACGCATTATGAAAGGCTTGATCGACTTGAACTTGTGCAACACCCTCCCCCTGATATACGATTACGAGGTAATCGTTCAGATGTTCCTTCACCCACGCTTCCGCCTCAACTTTTACAGCCGGTATTTCGATTTCCATTTCCTGCCTCCGTCATTAATTTTGACCTAGAACTGCATCCTTGTTCTGTGCCGCTGCGTCCGCATCGACCATCCTAATCTTCGTCTGCGGCGGCACTTGAGCAAGTTCCATTATTGGTAGCTTATCTACAAGTTTCTTTTCCCAACGCCAGCGCCTCATAAACTCCCCGAGATTAATCTGATATATTACCATCGCAAGCGCTTTGAACTGCTGCTCGTTTTGCGGCTGAGGGAGGTTGAGCGTTATTGGTTTATATACTGCGGGAATCTCGTCATTATGCTTTTTTGACGCCATCGTGACACTCCTCTCCTATCCGGTCAGGATCGTTGATTAATCCTAAATGGTTCACGTATTTTTCAAGCGATGTGAGCGCACCCTTCAGTTCTCGGACTTCACCTTCAACCTCTCTCAAACGCTTATTCACTAACTCTTCAAGCGTGGGTGCTTTCTTTCTCTGATACGAATCTTCTTCTCGCGTTTAATCTCCCCCTAGGTTCCATACACCTAACAGCGGATTTGTTTGCTTATGTATTATGTCTTGCTTTGTAATACAAAAAGTACAGAGGAGACTTGGGTTGTCTCCTCCGAGCGAACTATGCACTAGAAGCATTGGCCGTCCACAGTTCCGACACGGTATCGGAGTGGTCACGACTAGAGAACCCTACTGAATCTCCGAACAAACGCAGATCGGCAATACCGCACTTGTCGATCCCAGATAGTTCTCATCACCGGCAAACGAGGCATAGTAGTAGCGAATCCCGGGAGACGTGAACGACACTGGCACCGTCAGCGTCGAGAATGCAGTCTTATCGTTGTACCGAACGCCGTTCAGTGTGTGGTAGAATGTCACTTCTCTCGGGATTGGCGTGTTGCCGTCCTTCAATGTTACGGTGAATGTGACGGGCTTGTTAACACCTACACATCTTTTGTCTGAAGTGACACCTATCGTCGTTGGTTTCTTTGTTACCGGGGATGGTGGTGCTGGTCCAATGCCGTTAGGGGGGTGGTTCTTCTGCAAGTTAGCGACGATTGAATCGAAGCCACAGGCCTGATTCTGCGCTCTGCTTGACGCTGTTCCACCCCAAACGTCGAACCGCGTTACTGAGCATCCCAATGCTACCAATGAGTCAATGATCGACTCGTAGCTAGGCTGCGCTCCGTTGATGCTGTTCTGAAGGATGTCGTTGTCGCCCTTGAACTTCTTGTTCGGCGCATTTGCGTAATTCGGCGCGTCTTTCGAGTAGTAGCATTTTGAATGTTCCGCTGCATCGCGCCAAGCACCGGCTAAAACGCCGTTCGCTTTGCCTTTAGTCGCGCTGGCCCCATCGGTGATGTATCCAACCTCGGAAGGATAGTAACACTCCCAGAGATTCATCACGGTTCCAACATCGGAATAGATGTTCTGCCATAAGCCACACTGGTCGCAGTTGTAGTTGATGTAGCCGAGTCCTAGCCCCTTAATGAAGCTCGGATCACCGGCTCTGCCACCTTCTGAGCTGAGTGTCGGCCAGCCGGCCGCCTTGCAGGATTGCAGGAAGCTCGTAAAGTTGCCAATAGGCGATTGAATCTGACCGCCTGCCCAGATATCCATCTCGATATCGAGCACCGGCTTGACTCCAAGACCCTTGAGATACGCGAGCTGACTCGCGTAATTGTTACCTGCACCGCCGGTTGAAACCAACTCGACGGTATTTATGTGCCAGTCGCGTATATAGGCCGGGACTTCCCCGATGCTTCCTGCCGTTACTGAGACACTATAGTCTAAACTGACTCCCATTGGATCACTCTCCTATGTCGTCTGCTAGAACTGTTACTCGCCTTCCAGCGGTCATTCTGGCGACGGCTTTCGTTGCTTCGTCGTTCATTAGCGTTAGCATCCACGCCTGAAATTTCGTGAGGGCTGCTTTGCTAACCTTGTGTGCGCCTGCGTCTTTTAGCGCACTTCTAAACATAGCTTCCGATATCATCTTTGATCTCACCTCCTTTATTTGCTAATTCAATACCATAAGACATTCCTTTTCTCGACAGAGCACGACAAGAATCGCAAAGTGTTCTAGGGCGCCCTCGGTGATTGTTCCGGTACGCCCCGGCCCCATGCGTCCAGTTTGTGCGAACAAACATTTGCCCACACGGACACCGAACCAGTTCCGTCTCTTGCGGATGTGTGCGTCCCGTCATACCTACTCCGTATGCACCCTGTATTCCTGGCCGTCAAGGAAGAAGCTTAGTTCAATCCTCCCGACGCTCGCGTTGATGTCCACTGCTTTTTCTTTGAACTCCATTACGAGCCCCTCCGCGAGCATCCGCATAAGCGCCGGTGTGCGTTCCTTTTCTGGCAGTTCCCTTGCGAAATGAAAGACGCCTTTGTCGTCAGCCACTACGGCGTTGTCTAAGGGTGAGTTATAAATGGAATACATCACTTACCTGCCGGTTCAAACTGTCGCGAGCTACGCAACCAGTCTTTGACTGTTGGATATTCATTTCCAGTAGTAGCACTGACTTTGTTCTTGACAACGATCTGCAGGTGCCTCCCAACTAAATCATCACTTTCGATGTCCAGTGGAGGGTTCGCACCAAAGATCGCCGACAGTAATGCCGTCAACTGGCTCTTCTTATGGCGGCTCATTGAAGTCCTGCCTTCAAGAGCTGCGCCGCCTTCAGTGACATAGAGAACGTGCATGAAGCACGCTTGCATCGGCTCGCCAGTTGCAGGGTCCGAATGGAAGTTGTCAGGTTCTATAGCCTGCCACGCCCTGTCGATCTTCACCTCATACATACCCTCTTCCCAGAACGACTTGCGAGGTACTGGCTTTAGGCTGAATGTCTGATGCTCAGGAAAACCCTCTTCGTCAGCCTCCATTCGCTGCGCGGGTGTTGCCTGCGCCGGCTGCGATCGTACAACCGTTTCGTTGCGGTAAGGTTTCTGGACTGGCGCTTCTGCGCGAATCTCTTCGGGCTTTATCACGCGCTTGTCTGGCTGTGGCTTGCCGTGAGATATTTTGAAGCCGTTCGTTGTTGCTTCGCGTTCTTCGTCTTCAGATGGAACAAACTCTTCGTTTACTTTTGCCATTTTCTTCTATTCCTTCATTTTGTTTCCCGTAGGAAATAGCAGAGTGAAAGGTTATGGCGACGGCCTCGAACCTTTGGAGATGATTCGTGAGGTAAGTTACCTGCTAGGGAATAACTAACCGTCGTTTCCATCCCTCACTCTACCAACGAGTGCTTCCAAGTGCGTTCTCTTACTATTAAAGAAATCGTAGAGATTGACACTTCGTATTCTTCCGCTATTTCTGTTTGAGTTGCGCCCATATCATAGAAGAACCGGATGTGGTTCACTTCTCTTTGGGTTAGCTTTGCGGTTCCGCTTTGTTCGGCGGTCGGGCCTTTGGCATTGAAGCGGCCCTTCTTGATGCAATCCTGCATGTTATCTTTTTGTGTTCCCACAAATAGATGATCCGGATTCACGCAAGCCGGCGTATCGCAGCGATGCAAAACAAACAAGCCGTTCGGAATCTCACCGTTAACTAGCTTATACATAATTCGATGCACCCGTTCCTCGTGGCCATTCCGGCTCATTTTTCCGTAGCCATGGTCATCCTTAACGCCGTTCCAAAGCCAGCAAGACCCCCTATGGCCGCTTACTTCGATCTGTGAGAAAAGTCTTGGCTCTAATGGTTGGATCGCTCCCATCATGAATCACCGCCGTCAACGCTTCAAACTTCTTTTGTTCCTGTAGATATACCCTTCTAACAGCGGGCTTACCCTTCACCCGAACGGTGTAGATATGGCCCATTGCTTCCAGTGAGTTGATCCGATACCGTATGAACTGTTCATTACAGACTATGCCAAGCACATTTCCCTCTGCTTCAAGATTAACACAGCGGTAGACATCCATCATTGACAGCCCTTCGCTCTGTTTGACACATCGGAGTATCCACTTATCAACAGCATCAAGCTTGCGCCGGAGACCTTTAAGCACCTGGCCATTAACTATCAGACTGATTGTCTTCTGGGAAACGCCATACTCGCGTCCAAGCGCCGGCTGATTCTTTTCATGCTCTCGATACTTCCGCTGTATCTCTTCTCTTTGGAACTTTGTAAGCTTGGCCATAGTTGGGTCTATACTTCCTCTGTTACTTTACTCCATCGGCAACCGGATCAGGACTTCCGGGGCTGCATAGTGCGCGTATATCGCGTAGACTATCGGGATTAACCAACTGATCCCCAACGTGAAGACTGTCAGGATTGCAGCTAGGACTATCGACACGATAATACCTGCCCCTGATCCCCACGACTTTTTCTTCAGCAACGCTGACCGCTCTCCCGATTCCTTGACCGTGTAGCCCTGAGTCATAAAGTCGTCGATAACACGGGCCATTTCCTTCTCATCTGCTACTTCTCTTATGCGTGGACTTACCATTCAATTCACCTCCTAACACGTGCATTCGCTTTGTTTTATCTCTCACCGCTTTTGGCGAAACTCTCCCGAGGAAGAGAAACACCGCTGCTGCAGTGAGGATAACCAGCACAACTACATTCGTCACATATCGCTTCACTTTCATTCTTCGCTTCATCTTCATGAGCTCACTCCTATCAATTCCTTCTTTGCTTCAATGGCCTGGATACAACCTTCGACCTCGCAGATCGCACAGTCGCGACGGGTGTATTTAACGTCTAAGATTAGACAGTTGTCTGTGTCCAGAATCTCTTCGTTCATACATGGCGGCCTCCAAGTTTCAAAGTAAACTCTTCATCGGTTAAATTGCCTTTAGCCAAGTTGCACTTGGAACAAGCTAAAGCGATGTTTTCTATGTCGCTACTACCGCCTTTGGAGACGGGGATTTTGTGCTCTACGTGAAACTCTGAGTCAAAGCTTTGGTACAACAGCTCGCCACAATATGCACAGAATCCTTCTTGCTGAGCGAATAAGTCATTCAATTCGCGGATGGTGAATGAACCGCCGTTTGCTCGTTTACGAGCTCGACGAATCTGCTCATATAAGGCTCGTTTCTGATGGTTTTCTTTGGCCCATCGCCGCACTGCTTCATGCGCTTTTTCTGGATGTTCCGTACGGTAGTGTCTTGACTTTTCCTGCAACGCCCCTTGGTGAGCCAGATAGTATTTTTGGGCTATCTGTAAAAAAAGTTCGCGATTTTCCTGATAGCGGCGCCGAGCATATTCACGCCTTTCTTGTCGATGTTCCTGATTATATTGTCGATAGTATGCCAACAAATGCTCTTGGTTTCTCAGACGCCACTCTCGCGTATATTCATAAGCCTCTTCGCGCGTCTGGCTCATACATCACCGAAGGCATTAATGACGGCACTGTTAGGTGATGCAGTCATAGCAGCAACTATCATATCTACTTCGGCGAGTAGAATCCGCCACTCGCCAGCATTAAACTCGAGCATTCGCTTATTCGTTTGTAGGTCATCGTCAAGCTTTTCAGCCAGCTTTCGCGCTTCTTGGTAATACGGGTCCTTAGTCACGATCACGCTAACAGCTGCGTCTCGGAGCGTATCATTGGTATTGATCCGCTTCCCACCCTCACCTACTTCGTTTTTCGCCTGAGTCATTGCTTGCGCTTCGATCCCTGCTATCGTGCCGACTACTATTTCTCGAGCCAGCCGGTCATCCTGGATAGTCTTGCGAATCTTGTCGTTTGCTTCGTTAAGTTTTCGCAGCTCCTTCAGCACTTCATCACTTCGATTCATAAAATCAACCACACCCCTACCAACAACGTAGCGAGCCACGCGATACTCACGCAGACCACCGCGAATTTCATATCCTTTATGTCAGTTATGTAGCCATCCTTGTCTACGCTAGTGAACATGCCGATCCACGACGTCACGGCTGCAAGTCCAGCTAGCACAGCTACCAATTCCACACCATCCATATTTCACCTCCATTGTTCGTTACTTATCCTTCCTTTTAATACTATAAAGCATTGGTCATTTACGTGAGCGGTCTGATCGTTACCTCAACGTGCCGTTTGCCTCTTGTATTGCGGCCTCGGATCAAGGTTATGCCCAGGTCTAGCTCAATAGCCCGAAGCGCCCTGCTGAAATCACGGATTGTTACACCGTCAATCAGCGCCCAAGCAGCGTCGTATCGCTTCACCCATCCTCTATAAGAACTAAAGACTGCCTGCATCGTAGACGGCGTTTCATTAGTGGGTATTATCGCGCACTGATACCTGATGTAATAAGCAAGGGAGTTGACCAACTGTTCACCCGTCGCTATCATTTTTCACCTAACAACGCTTCTCGCAATACTACCTCAACTGCAGTCGAGAACGGCAACATTTTGTCGGTAGCGATCTTTCTAATCGGCTCACTCAGCTCCGGTTCAAGCCACATATTTACGTTAATGCAACCCGCATCGCGCTTGCTTTGTTTCCACTGGCGTCTTGCCTTGGTATTCGATACATTGCTATACTTATTCGTGGCTTGCATTCTTTTCTTCCTCGTCTTCTAGTTCCGCTGCGGCAAGCAGTTCCGCGTCGTGCTGCTTATAACCATACATGATATAGCGGTCGGTCTTTGCCGCTAAGTCCCTAGCTCTGAGTCGATCAACCTTTTTTTCTGTAGACATGATCCCCCAACCAATCAACGATATCGGCTATCAAAAACAAGTAGACAAAGACCGGCGTTAGCAGGATCGCACATACAAACTGGCAGCCGCATTGGAACCTCGTCTCGCCTCTTGGTGCTGCCGGCATGCAATGTTCACATTCGGCACTCCCTCGCATGCTGCAGCCCTGGCACGCTCTAACCATTTCAGTTTCAATCATTAGATCACCTTTACCTCCATCAGACAAAAGAAAACAATTAGCAGCACCAGCGCCGCGATCGCAAGCCATCCTACCCACACCGGCGTAGGATGTTCTATTCGCTCCTCGGGAACGCCGGTCCCGATCCGATCCACAATCCAATCGTAGTCTTTGTCAGTCATTCGTCACCCCCTACGAACTCAGCTAGACACTCTGGATGCACCTCATACTCTTTGCCATCAAGAATCCCACAGTAGTATGGTTCGCGCATTTTTATCTTCTTGCCGCATTGACTACAGATCATTTCTTTTTCCCGAGAAACAGCCAATCCGCAAGGAGTTTCATCTGTTTTCGTTCTTCGTCTGTGATGTTCGCGAAGTTAACGATGTATGTCGTTACCTCGCCGTCAGGGGACGTATCCTCTTTCATACTGATTATCATTTAGTCCTCGGGCCAGCCGTGTTTGTCGTAGTATTGTATCAGATACGCCCCGGATTTAATGACGGCTGCTGCTTTTTCTTGCGTGTCCTGATCGCCGTTCTCGCCCACGTGTTTTACATCTTCCAGAAAATCCACAAGCTCCATTCTGTTCATTCAAGTATCACGCTCACTAACTGGCTTAACAATTCAGGCTGCGCTTCTTTAGTGGTCCCCATAAAGTTGACCTTGCCGCCTGGATATTTCTCTCTCTGCGCTGGATCGTCTGCTATACAGAAAAGGCGCTTGAGATATTCCGCGTTGAACTTCATCGGCGTTCCGGAGCTTTCATAGTCATTTTTTTCTCCGGCAAAAACATTTTTGAACTTGCGAATGTTCCGCTTAAACTCTGGCGTCTTCTTTATCATAAAGAAATGGATCACTCGTTGTTCGCCGTTCGTGAGCCCTACAAATATCTTGAAGGCTGCCATTTGCTTATACAGCGCACGACCTAACAACCCTCGCCACATAGGAGCATCATCAATCGGCGCCATTAGTAGTACCCATCCCTCCTTATGCAACTCCATCACGCGATCTTTAAGCATCTGTTCTCCAAGTTCTTTTTGATACGGTTCCATCGCCATTATCGCTTCAAAATCCTTTTGCGTGGCATCGTCTATGACTACTACGCGACCGCCAAACTGCTTATTCAGATACTCAACGTCCTCGGGGAAATAATTCTGTTCGTGAAATATCCCCGCTTCCATTTCAGTTTCAGTTTCACTCATTCTTCCACCTCCAACACGATAATTACACCATTCGCCTTGCGTTGAACCTGCCAATCAATCCTAAGTTCAGGATCATACGCAAGTGACTCAGCATCGCCCGCTTGCATTGCGAGGATTCTGCAGATTTGCTCGGAGCTTAGCTTTAAAGCGTAAGACTTCTGCATTAGATCACCAAGAAAACCCATATCAGCCACGCCCAACCCTGGCCGAGCAACCAGCCAACTAAAGGCCATGGAACCAACTGAGGATAAACCATGTCAATACCGCCCTTTCATTGCTTCGATTATCTCGTCAAACGCATCCCAATCAGCGACAGTCACGGTGATCGTTGGCATTTCCTACATACATATTGAACGATCTGACGGTCCCGATAATCTTCCCGTTACGTTCGACAGTTACACCCGCCGGAACATCCATCTCCATCTTTGGCCTCCTTGATATCAAACGTAGTTATTACATACAGTAGTTTATCGTCACGGTCGCGCACCTCGAGCTGAACATCGTTTTCCAGAAGCTCAAGTTTCATCTGATCTGGCACGCTCAGCTCGAAGATCAGCTTTGCTACCTTTGAGGTGATCTGAGCAGTATGCAACTCATCGCGCACAATCTCTCGGATCACCTTTTCCGCATCCCACGCGCGCTGTGCCAGCTCGCGCTTCATCGACCGCGCCGGCCCGCTATGCTCACTGATGTACGCTATGATCTCCGCGAGTGGTCGCGTAAAAACTGGCTCACTCCTCGCTGCCAGATTAAGAATCATCTCTCTGACCTGTTCCAAAATCTCCGTATCGTTCATAAACTCCTCCCTCGTTCGTTTAAACTAAACCGATGGCCCTTGCCGTATTTCGTCGTGATAATAACACCCCGCATCTTGAGACCATGCATAAACTTGTAGATTGAGCTTGTGTTGTAGCCTAACTCCGTCGCGATCTCAGGAACCGTCACAGGTTCCGTCTTTGTCCGCAGCAAATCCCACACCTCGACCTGGCTCATTCTTCTAGCCCCAACTCTTTAGCCATTAGCCCGAGCATCAGTCGCGCCATCCTCCACGAGGCTGCGTCCTTGATCTTGAAGGGAGATTTACAATACTTGGGGAACAGCACGCAGCCAACAGTATGCGCGTCTGGAAAGGGCATATACTCCCGCCTTCGTTCTGCGACGCTCTCGGTTATGCTGAAATCAGGCGCCACTGGAATGAACTGGCTTGGCCCCTCCTTCGCCTGCACTTCAATCGTCGGCACTTCGTCCGGATAACTTGGGGGACTGTTCTTCTTTGCCTTATAATGTCGCTGCCTCAGATCCGGATACTTTCGGATCACAGCCGAGTTTATCTGTGCCGGAAAAAGCTTGCCCTCGAATTTGATATTAACTAGCTCGGCCACTTCCTGCCATTGCTTGCCTTGACGTCGTAGGTCAGCCGAAAAATCAAGTATCTCGTCACTAATCACCCATTTATCTTTCTTAACTCCTGCCATATTCTTCACCTCCTTACTAATCGTCACTTTCACATGATCGCCTGGTTCACAATCATCTTCTATTTCAATTTCAATCATCGGATCGTATGTTTTAGAAACCCAAAATTGACAATACTTAATCTTCTTTTCTATAGATGCAGTGATGTGCTTATGGGCACATTCGCTCGGATCGTTCAGGCAGCTTTCACACGTTGGGGCTGCGGTTGCTTCCCAAACTCGTTCGGTGCTGATGTTGCAGAATGAATGGAATCTCTTCAGCATGAACTGTGAACAACTAGGACATTGGTATATCTTGCTCAAAATCGCCTCCATATTGGACGATTTTTTATTTTCTCACGCCAGACTTTCGCGTCTTCAACTACGTCTGGATTCCAGCTTTTAAAGTCCATTAAATGCCCAAGGAACAAATGGTGATTCGCCGGCTTCGTGCAGAGCGTAATTAGATTGCTCGGATCAAGTGTCAGCTCCTTATACCATTGCGTTGGTCGGATGTGATGGGCCTCGAGGTTCCTTCGTGTATCGCACGCAGCACATCGGTTATGTTCTTTCAGGTGTTTGCGCCTCAGCTTCTCCCACTTCGGATTCGGAACGGCTATTGACGCAAGGAGAAGCTCATCCGCTTTCACTCGTCATCTCCTTCCTCCCACGGCCTCGCTTTGCCATCGTGAATTGCTTCCATAATGTTGACAGGATAACAACAGCGGCTCAAAATATCAGTGTAGTCGCAATCGAAGCACCCCTCTACGACCTCACGATTCAACGGACACCGAACCTCGTCAGCGAAGTGGTGCGAAATCCCTATCTTGCTATCGTGAATCTCATGCACTCGTCGCGAGACGTAGCACTCTTTTTGACATTCGATTATCTCTTGGCTATCTCTAAACTCGCTCATGGTTTCCACCCATACCAATTCTCTGCCTCTTCCTGATACAAAATCCCTCTTTTAATCTGTCCGGCAATCTCTCGGTAAGCTTCGGCTTCCCATCCGCGCACTCGCATATGTGCGGGATTGACACAGTTCGGCTTTCCGCAGATCATTCTAATTTGTTTTGACGGTAAGAACTCATACTCCATGAGATAAAGCAACCGCTTAACCAAAACTAGACGCGGTTTCCCGTCTTCCGTTTCTCCTGGGGCAAGTCGAATGAACCTGTTGGTGTTAATCGGTTCCCGCAGCATCCAGTCATTCGGTGTGTAGCATCCGACGGTTCTACTTTTCACTTTGCGAAGAATCCCTTTCCGATGCTCAGGTGATAATGCTGTCTCGGATAGCTCAAATAGCTTAGTCATCAAAGGATAGAAGGCGCGAGAATATTTAAAAGTATCGAAATTATTGCTAATATATAATCCAGTCTAGATGAAGTGCCGAGGTAGGAGGAAGCATACTTCCGTCGATACCTTTACGTTAATGAGAGACAATGTAGGCAGGAGAACTATTTTTTAAAATTAAGTTATAATATCATCCTAGCCGAGCATCCGCACAAATGCACCAAATATATTAGCGAAACTTCTAACACTTTTAAAACTTTTACAAGTTGAACCTTACACTCACAAAGAAGAACTGCCAAAGATCAAGAACTTAAAGAGTTGCGTTCAATGCTCGAGGAGCTCATGCTACCTTTTCCTGCTTCGTTCGCATAGAGACGCCTACGTTGACCCTACGAGATGTCTAAGTTCTGTGAAGGAGCGCAAGAGCCGGTCTATGATTTCGTCTTGTTTTGCCGAGAAGGCGGTAACTATTTCGGGGATTTTCAGCGAAAACGAGAGATAGTTATTCCGCGTAGCAGCCACGCCTTGCTCTCCAAGTTGACCATGCCAGAAGAAACGATCCCCCGGCATCACATCGAACCCGAAAGCCGCACCTTTGAATCGGTGATCTGTCGGTTCCAGGTCCGGATCATCCTTCGGATCGCCATACACAAGGACCTTACGAGTCTCGATGTAGCTCGTCCACTCTTCAACTTTTAGAACACCAACGCCTTTGACCTTTACACTCATCCCTGCGTCTGCATCCTTCGCAATCATGTTGGCAATATCATTTACCAGCCAGACAAGGTGACGATCAAGGCGCACCCTTTCGTTGACCTTGCGATCATAGAACGCCATCTTTTCTGCATCCATCACGCCAGTTGTCTCAAGAATAGCCTGCACTTCTTTAAGGTTGCCCGCTTTGCAGGCCGCCGCTAAAGCAAAGCAGTCATTCTCACACAGCGTAACGTTTCCTTCCCGCCTCTGGCGCCTGTAGATACTTAGGTAAGCATTGAGGTGCTTCTTATTCCGGCGCTGCCATCTCTTGAGGACTTCCGGATTCTTTGACGGCATGTATTCCACGCTCCTCGTCGGTCTTTAGGATTTTCCATAAAGCCTCATCGTTTTTGCACTTAGGGCATCTTAGATAAGCCCACTGGCGATATTTAAAACCATCCAACACGTAGCCAGCCTTTGAATCACCGTAGTCGTAGGTTTCAAGGTCGCACCCTTCGTACAGCATCCCACAGAAACAACGATCCCGCTTGAGATGCAACATCACATACTCCCGCAGCTCAAGCAAAGCCACGGCAGCTTTCTTCGGATCGACGATCGTTCGCGGTAAGGATTCTTGCCGTTCCTGTTCTTGATCTGCCTGAATCTTAGCCCAACAGATAGGGCCAAAACCTCGGATCACACTCTCTGGAACCTTCAGCGCTCGGTGACAACGGCCACAAATCCCCTGCATCATCGGCTGTCCATCGAGTGCAACTTGTCTAATCGGTATCATTCATTCGCTCCCGCAACGTCTTCATTTTTCGACCTCCGTTTCATTTCGGCGGCTTCCCACGTTTGCATCGCCAGCACCTCAGCAAAGTCATACGCTTCAGGTGTAAAATGATCTGGCCACCCCAAGATATGGAACAATGTGCGCCACGCATCGGCAGGTGCGCCTATGTATTCATAGTCGCGTTCAAGTCGAGCCAGTTGGCCCAATGTAAAGCCTTTCATTTTTCCTCCCATTCATCGCGCCGTTCTTTAAGCCGTTCTTGTATGTCTATCCGTCCGTTTTTCACCGGAGGCTTCAGAGCATTCAACAGCTCAGACAGTTTAGGAAACATAATCATGATCCCCTCTTGTGTTTCTCATACCAACCGTCACCATAAGCGCCGTCATAAATCTCCTTTGGACTCTTTGCTTCGCAGCGATGGTTGCACGTTCCGTCGCAGCACTCGCTATAGAAAACCCAATGATGCAGTTTAGTACACCACGTATCGCCGTCCGGAGCGGGAAGACTGTTCATCGTCGCCTCCTTGCCATTCGCTCAGCTAGAATCAAACTCCATCTCGCCTTACGATTAGGAACGGCGCGGTATCTAGCTACCGATTTCGCCGCTCTTTTTAGAAAACTCATACGTTCACCCCGTTACTGTGTGCGTAACCTTGTGGCTGACTGTTCCTTTTGCGGTCGTCGTGTCAGTTGTCGTTGTCTTCGTCGTCACGCCGCCAGACTTCACGCTATCAGTGTGCGTTTGCGTAACGGTGCCTTTGGCGGTCACGCTTGTTCGATCTGAACTCGTTGTTGTAGTCTTGCTCGCCGCTGGCGTAGAAGTTGAAGTTGAAGTTGAAGTTGAAGACGCAGCCGGAGTCGTCGTTGTTGCTGCGGCCGTTGCTGGCGTTGTAGTCGTATCTGACTGGTTTCCTTGTGGCCCATAAATAGGTGCGCTAGCCTCAAATGCGGCAGCACTATCAGGTGCTACCGTCGCGTTCGTCACATTCTTTATGTTCGGTGTGTTTAGGTTCGGCGGCACGACAGAAGCAGGCGCAGCACCGGCAACATACACCATCGTAGTCGCAGGCGTTCCGTCAGGAATCTGAGCTTGTGAACTCGCAATCAAATTGCCTAGGATCACAGCGCACGCAAGCAAAGAAAGAAGCGCAAGCAGCGTGAGCTTGCGCCTATCTCGCGGAGTAAGTTCTATCTGAACTTTCATTATCGAAGCACCTCGCGGAACTCACCAATACAAACAAGCAGCTCTTTGCCGCCCTCAGTCTCTTTAACCTTAGCCATATCGCAGCTTTCGCACAAGTCTTCAAGCTCGTAGAACTCAATATTGTCTCGCTTACAAAGATATGTTGTCATTTAACATCCTCCATCCATCGGGTCTAGCGGCTCGATCCATTGGCCGCCGAGACAAAGTTGTTCGCACTCGAAGCCACTCAAATACCAGCCTTCGAGAACATCCTGCATTTCAATCCGGCAATATCCTCTCTGGAATTGCCGAAGCGCAGCGCCGCACTCTATCAACGCATATAACTGTTTGAACTGGCTTGGGGAATACCCTTTGCGATCTAACAGCACATTCATATCTGAGATCACAGCGGTTACGTCAGTCTTTGGTGCTTCAAACCGAGGCTCGGCAGAAAACAGAAGATCAAAACCGGCCCGGCATATCAGCTTACGCGGATCATCACCGAGAGATGTTTGAGACGTCAATGTGTCAGTTATGATCCTCACCCTCGCCTCGCGCCTCTCGCGATTATCTTCATCAATCGTCGAGTGGATAAACCGCCTGTTTGCTTGGTCGTCTTTGATCCCCAACACGCTCGAAACCCAAACGGCTCTCGGCCCTTTGACGGTCAGGTTCATAGACTTCTGGCCGCTTGTAGCCTTATGCGTGTAAGAGCTAAACTCATTCAGTTCAGCAAACGCTTTCAGCGCCGTGAAGGCTTTTGAATCGGCGATCTCAGTGATACAAATTATGCAGTTCTTGAAGTGGTCAGGGTTCATAGTCCAGCCGTTCTTAACTCCCGGCACCGGAACGCGCATCTCATAATACAAAACCTGCGGCGTGACGGACGAATAAAGAACCACGTTCTTAACTGGCAAAATCTTAGCTACGTTCTCAATGAGATCATTCTTGCCGCTGCCTGTCTTGCCGGTCATCGCGAAGTGCAAGAGCGCTGACTTAGAACTGAAGCTCGCTCGCAATGCTCCGCGAAGCAAAAGTTGTCGCAAGTTACAATCTCCGGCGTGATATTCACCGATGATCTTTGAACAATACTGATGGAATGAACCATTCATCAGCATACGGTAAGCCTCGGCATAGATGATCGTTCTATTTCGATCAAGTGATGTGCCGACTAACCGTTCAACTTCGCGGATCGCATACTGTTTGCGCTGGTCAACGGTTCGCTTTTGCAGCTGCACTTTCTTGAACGGCTCAAAAGCAGCAATCTCGCGGATCAAAGGGTCGGACATCGGTTTCATTGGTTTCGCAACCGGCTCAACTATTGGCTTAATTGGTTCGGGCTCAGGCTCATACGGCCCAAAGACTAGCTCTTCCCAAATCTCGCCGTTAATTACTTTCTGTATCGTTTCCAACATTGACCTCACCTTTCATTTTCTCTTTCGCCTGATTCGTTTTGGTAGCTATCGACGCTTGGTATTCAGCGTTTAATTCAGGGTGAACTGGGAGTCCCGGATTGTTCGCAACCACGCACCGCTCGCAATGCTTTGTGCAAAGGCAGTAATGTTCTCTGTCCTTCCAGTATCCAAGCTTGCAGTTCTTAACTTGTTCTTGGCTATACAAACTATTGCACTTTTTCATACAGCAAAACCTCCATTTTAGAATTTCAAACCCGCCAGTGCTTCCAATGCCGAACCGCTGCTAATCATGTCAGAGTTACGGTCATCTTTTACCCTCGTCGCTGTCAAGTCAGCAGTCCAACCTATATTTTCGACCGAGCCGAGTAGAATCTTCACCAGTTTTCGTCTCTCTTTGAATTGATAGAGACAAATTCCTGACAAAAGTTCTTCATTGCCTACCTCGCAAGCCGAGACGAAACAAAAATAATGCTTCAGGTCTTTACTCGGCTTACCTTTCGGTGCTTTGTAATATGTCATGCTTTGCTTCCAGATTCACAAGTCCTTCCACCAACTTACTCAGTGACGAAGCCGAACCATATTTTCTCTGAATGTGAGTTACAAAATTCTCGGATTCGCTTTTTTGTGAAAAATTTTCCATAGGATTTTCCTCACTTTCTGGCCCATCGCATGATTATTTTTTGAATCCTGATTATTTCTCTGAGCGTTTTGTTTTCATTGTATTGTTCTTTATACGCATTTGAGAACAGTTCAGCTCTTCCGTATTCTCGCCAATATGACTCTTCTGAAACTTTCATTTTAACCTCCCTTTGGCCGCTTCGCCCTATCGGAGCCGACATACAAAGAAAGTGAGGCTTACGCCTCTAAACTTCCATCTTGAAATTTGAACAAAACGCCTTTTAGGAATTTTGCATCGTTCTCTATTGCCTTTACCAGTCTAGCACATTCCACAGCGGCTTCTTCAACACCCAACCAATAATCATCAACATTCGGATCGGGGTACTGTTCATAAAGCAAATTTATATCGTAGACCGTTTGCTGTAACGAATCGCGGGATTCGCGTAGTTTCGCACCAAAAGACTGCCACATTTTCAAGCCTCCGATTTTGCTTCGCCGCACACTTCCAATGCTCTCGCTTCGCCGTAACTGAATACCCAAAACTCACGGCAACGCGGACAGCATTCCGGCTGTTCTAGCATAGCATCGCACTCGCCAGCATTGCACATCGAATCGCAATCGGTTATAATTCCGTGCTGGTCAACTATCGAGCATTCTTGCGCTTTAAACAACGCTTCATCGTCGGATACACAATACTTGACAAAGACCGAGCGGCCAGTGGCGGCTCGGATTCGCCCTTGTAAAACTTCAATCTCAGTTTTTATCTTCATCTTCCTTTGTCACCTCGTATTTTAGAAGCGGATCGCCTGTCGGCCTATCTTCCGGTTCAACTTCAAGTTCTAAACTTGCTTGCTTCGTCGTATCTAAGACTGGCGCAACCCAATCTCTCTCGCTTTTCCGGCTCTTCAAGTGATAACCGCCTTGATAAGCCGACCGTTTCTTACGCAGTTCTAATGCCATCTTCAATTATCCCCCATTTGTCGGAGCCCTCTATTTGATATTCAGGGCATCGAATCTCGCCATCATAAACAGCGGCTTCACAGCGATTCGCGCACAGGTCGCACTCATCGGATTCGCAATTCTGGCATTTACAACAGCGATCAAGCAGCTCATTCCAGAACTTACAATTTCTCAAGCATTTAGGCATACTCATAATGAATCGACTCCTTAGCGGCTCGGATTCGCTCTTTTAGCTCTTCTGAATCCGGTTCAAGTGTAGTCCAGCTATCTTCATTTGAGTGATAGCATACTATCTCGTTTTGTATTTCAAGCATTTTCAAAACCTCTTTTGGCCTCACGCTCCACTAAGGAAGCGGTCATCGTTTACGAAAAAAGGAAGGATTGAACCTTCTATTTCTCTTGTGATCTTGCTATTATCTATAGCAAGAAACATAGCGCCGAAAACGGCCAGCCAATAATCGGGATGCAGAAAAAGAAAATGGCCATAATTAAAACGACCGTTGACTTCCGCATCATATTACCGGCAAAGATTGTATAGTCGCCATCGTCTTTCATTTTGACCTCCTTAAGGGTCGCGCGTGACGTGAACTATCTTGTCTGTTTTCGCGTCAATGTAGAATTTTTGATACTTAATCTTGCCGAGTGCAAGCCAGTAAGCTTCATATTTCACGCACCCGTCTAGTTCACAGTCCGTGTATTCTCGGATCGAAAGATACGCCACTACCGCAGGCCGCGTATCATGGTTCGTCGTGCCGTCCCTCACCCATTTCGCAATCGCGGCAATATGCTTCGCGTTCGTTGCCTTTAACATTTCAGCTCCTCCACTACATACTTGACTTCTAATTTTAGAAGTCCCTTTGCTTCGGCTTTCTCTCGGTAAATCTCGTTTATCATAATTGCGTCCCAAATCTTGTTTGACAAACGGCCTCCATTGATAGAACCGATTGTCAGCGACGCGGCTAGATCATCAAGCCCCTGTAAAGTGGCTTTGATTTCTTTGAATATCTCTTCGTTTGTTTTCATTTCGGATCACCACGGAGTAGGACGGTCAAGTTGCTCACGTTCCAGCTCGTTTCGAGCCTCTTCAAGTGCAAGCTCAAGTCTCTCGCACCGTTTAAACAGATCAAGATTCTCACCGGATAGACGGCTTACTTCTTTTGACAAAGCAAGCCTCACGGTAGCGTTCTCAAGTTCTAAGTCTTCAACTTGACCTGATAGTTCATCAACTGTGCTGCAATCATCGGCGCAGCTTCCGCCGCAATTAATTTCTTGATATTTTAACATCACATCTTCATTCATAATTTAGGCCTCCGATTTCTCAGCTTGCCAGTTTATAGTAGTCAGGCTCGCCTCAAGTGCTTCTTTGAGTGTAGACTTAGGAGCTTCTAAATGCTCGGATTCAACGCTGAAAGTCTCGCCAGCAGCTTTAGTTGCGATTAATGCTTCCATATCAGCTTTGAACGTGTCAGTGAACTTCGACATATCAAGTTCATCGACCGAACCCTGATCTATAATCATCCTTGCGAGCTTCAGTTCATCCTCGGATACTTCCGGCTCAGTCACGGCTAGCTCTTCAATATCTCTAAGTTCATCGAGATAATTCAAAGAAGTTAGCAATAGGCCTGACTTGTAAGCCTCAATCGCGCACGTATATTCTTTTTCGCGCATCGTGAACGTTCCAATAGCGATTTTACCACATTCGCGCAGCGCATTTCTCAATAGGAAAAACGCTTTGTTATCTTGCTTTTTGTCGACCCCCAAGAAATAATGCGAACCAAAATACAACGAGTCTATTTCAAACCTCGGAACAAACTCCTTAATCTTGATTGCGCTCGACTTTTCCGGTCGGATCATCTTAATCTCGTCAGGCGTAACGGTCACGATCTGACCGCCTTGCGTGACGCCTTTAACAATATCCTCTTTTGCTACTTCCTGATCGCAAACCTCGCACCATTTCTTTTGACGGATTCGACCGCCATCGGCTGAATGATGCATGTGCATTTCAAACTTCTTTGCTTCAGTGGCTGCATACAATTTAACCGGCACACTCACCAAACCGAAGCTTATCGTAGCACTTTTTATAGCTCTCGGCATTTTGAATCATCTCCTTTTATTCAAGCCAGCTCAAGTTTTGAACCTTGTTAAGCCGACATAAAAAAAGAGAGGATTTTTGTCCTCAATTAACCCATCAGTACATATCAATCGCCGATAATTGTTCAGCGACCGAAGTTTTCTCAGCCTCATTTTGTAAGCCTCCGGCATTTTCAGCGTCGGGGCTCGCAGCTCTTTAGCTTTCTCACATAGTATAGCTGTATCGTTCATTGTCATTTTTCAAGACTCCCAAAAGTTTACTCATCTCCATAAGTCCCAAAATAGGCCTCATACTCATCTTTTTCGTCTTCGGCGAGTCGTGCGTTGTTCGTTTCAATCTGTGCGCATAACTCCGTGTTTTCGAGGACTAAAACGTCCCTCCAAGTAGGATTTTTAAAACATTCTGAGTAACAACTCATAGTTTCTCTCCAAAAGTTCAACGTCTCCCAAGTTTTGAAACTTGAAACGGTCAAAAGACCGCATAAGAGACGATTAAAAAAGAGAGAAAAAGCCCCAGAAATGCCAATAAATGAGACTTTTTACTTTCGAGCACTGCAAGGTTCACGACGTCGGTTATTCACTCTCATACTTGGCGACACCGACTTAAAGCCACTCTTCTTAATGCCGGTCAACTTCCTACTTGAAAGACCGCACTTTCCAAGACTTGAAAGCCGCATAATCTATTCCTCCAAAAAGTCACAATCAATAAAATCGTTTTTCTCATACTCTTCGTACTCTTCAATTAAGCGCACAATTTCCTGTTTGTAGCTCATATTACGCACCTACGATCAAACTTAGAATATTAACCGCGCCTTGTGGCGTAAGTCCGCTAATGCCGATATTGTGCAGCAGTGCGTAGTTAATCACATACAACAATACAACATTCAAAAGACCACTAAACATAGTTCCATTATACATATTGATTCAACTCCGAGCCTTAAAGCATTTGAAGCTTTCAAAGGCCCATAAAAAAGTAGGGATATACTAAAGTCAGATCATCCCAAAGATCGTATATGAACTTCCTCGATACTTGATAAGGTCGTTTCCCATATCTGCTAACAGTTATCGCTTATCGTGTTAGCACATCAAGCAAGTCTATTTCCTACGTGCTCTCTAGCAGCCATTGCCCCATTGCTCCCCTCGCGCGCCTTAATTAAGGTTATCGCGCTACCCTACTCACATACTGATTCAATACGACTCAATGCCGCGTTTACTGGTGAGCGTTTCCGCTTTGGTTCTATTCAATGGCCCCTAAACTTCAGAGTCGAGCTTTCAACTCGCACCCATAGATTCGACCAGATCAGATTCGCTTCTGGTATTGGTATCGTCCGAGTGTTTGACTCTTGCATTAACATACCATACTATGATTTGATACTATATAAAGCTAGTATATATGACGTGATTGATAGATCGATCAGAGCAAGCAACGAGCATTGAATGATGATAACTGATATAATCCTAAGTTGTAGATAGAAGCCATATTTACCCTTTTTGGCAAATCAAAACGTCAACTCCCCGTACGATTTCTATTTCGGCATTTAAAGACCGTCCTGCCAATCTCTCATATCGTGACTCTTATCATCTTAGAGTTATATCGTAAATTGTGTCGTATTGTAGAATCAAATCTAAACTTACGAGTGATGAACTTGCATTGATTAGCACAAAAAGGTTAATATGAAGCAAGCCTATATAAAGAACAATGACTAAGCGCGAGCCTTTCGATCTTCAACGAGTGAATCTATGTAAGAACTGCGGCATCAACGAAAGAGAAGAACCTTATGGTTGGTGTTCTTCTTGTTTAGACCAACCAAGAAAACCATTTGACAACGAGCAACCAAAGCGCAAGATAAAGAGTGATAGGGCCAAATCTCGACAAGTGTGGAGAATTGCCAACAACAAAACAATCCCTAAAGGTTGGCATATTCACCATATAGATGGCAATGCAATGAATAACGAACCATCTAATCTAGTATGCATCACTCTAGAGAACCACATCAAGATACATCAAGATAAAGGAGATACTGCCGCAGTCATCCTATTAAAGAAGAATAACACAACCCGACTAGACTAATGGTGTTCTTGCCTACTTGTACAATACATTAACACAAGCCGACTAGACTATATAAATAGATATGAACTGATTCACTATTTGCGAAGCAGTTAATCCAATGAGAATAGATCGAGCCTTCACGATGGCTCACTAGCTACTGGTCGCTAGGTAGTCATTTTTACTGAACCTACCTAGACTTTGCGAAGCAGTCAAAGGTGAGCCTTCGCAAAATGCCGCCAGCCATTCCGAGAATCAACAAAAGTCTGGAATTATGGGCAACTCGAAAATTTCTATAGGAGTGGGAATAGATGTGCTCCAATCTCTTTTTCCACCAATCTCCTAATATATAAAGATACCTACGGCTAAAGCTATTTTTGAACCTTAATTACCAAAAGAGGGCCGTCAGTTAGATAGTCCAGATTTTTTTCGAGGCTTTTTTCCCCGATTCTGGTTCCAATCATTCATCAAAGACGTCTGGATTAATCTAGCCCTGTTGATCTTTTTTGAAAATGAAACTGAAAACATAACCATCAGAAGGAAGGAAGAGCCGAACACAAGAAAAGGTGAGGCCAGCGTGTTCGGCTCTCTTAGGATTGCCCTCCTCAACAAAGCGCAATCCTTAGGTGTGGTCTTCCGCTAGTTGCGAGTGCTGCTGAAGCACGTAACGCATTCTTGTCTAGGTATTTAATACTTTTTAAAATTAGTGCCACACCGTTCATCTACGAGCCTCAAGGAACGCATCACGGTTGGTTGCGACGAAAACATTTGCCACCATGGGACTTCTAATGCCCTCGTCGCTGATAGTAAATCAACGCTCAGATTCTTATAGGTTTTTATACAACTCCGGTGCCTACGTCAAGTGTAGATGACAGAAGAGTCTAAAGAGCTTAATGATCCTTGGGATCGTCGAGATGACGAACCTACGAAGGCGTATGAATTATTTTGTTTTTTCCGTGATTATGGCCCCACAAGGACCTATACGGCTGTCCAGAAGAAATACTCAGGAGTCGAGTTTGACCTTCAACCCTCCACATTAAGATCATACGGCAAGAAACACGATTGGATTCGCCGGGCGGAAGCGTATGACGATCATATAATGAAGATGGAGCAGGTCCAAAACGAGAAACTAATCAAGAAATACAAGGCGAAGGCAATCAAGCGAGCTCAGAAACAGTTGGATAAATATTCGGATATGATGGATAATGAAGATGAACTGAATCTAAGCGCTCGAGAGAAGCGTGAGAGATACAAGATGGCGCAGGATACGTTTAATGATATCTTCCAACTCAAGAAGGAGAACAAAACCGAAGTCACTGGAAGCGTGACGATTGTGTTCGGGGATGAGGTTAAGGATGTTTAAAAAGATCGAGGTAAAGGGAAACGTCATTGATTATGTTCAGGAAGGAAATCGATGGGTCCAGCATTGGCCTGCGAACCGCCTTGACGAGATCACTTTAAGTTATGATATGGTTCTCGATCATGTCTGAAACCGATGTAGATCACGGTGATCCACCAACGGACGACGATGACCGGTGGGCAACGATATTCCGGTATTGGATGCACCACACGGAAGAAGAGGTTAAGGACGTATGAGCCCTCCGAAAGGCGAGACTCCGGCGTCAACGTATTACAAGAAATGGGTTGCAGATAGAAAGAAGATTTTCGTTTCAAGTGAAGATCACAATTGGATGATGAAACGGGCTGGAATGTTGCAGGCCGTGGATGGTAAAAGTAAGTCTATGGAAGACGTTGTAGCGTGGATGGTGCAATACATTCAGAGGCGTGAAGATGTTTGAATCTGACTTGGAAGCACTTAGAGACGATTTGGTGGAAGCATTAGACCCGTTATTTCGCTCGATAGAAGTTGTAGAAAGAGCAATAGGTGAACTAAAATGGAAGTATCGTATCTTAATGTAGTGGTGACAATCATTTTGATTGTTGAGATATTGATCTGGTTAGGGATCAGGTGAAAACAAATGGCAAAGAAAGCAGCTAAGGTTCCGGCGAAGCCTGCAAAGGCAAATAGCAAAGCAAACTTCGGTGCGCGGATGGCCGCAGCGCGAGCGGCTAAGAAAAAGGGGAAGTGAATTAACGATGGCACGTGGAAAAGTAACGGTTGGAAAGAAGCAGACTGTTAGACAAGGCAATGCAGCGGTTCCTGGTTATTCAGCAGCAGTCGCATCGGGATCAGCTGCGTCGGACGCCGGTTTCCAGAAACCCGTTAGCGCCAGTCCGGCAGCGGTCGCAACGGGTGCGAATGTAAGCAGCGCACCAATCGTCGGAGCTGCAGGCGCAGGAACGCCGTCAATGAAAACCGGCACGCGCACAAAGCCAGTGCAAGGACCTGTGCCAAACATCGGCGCGAGGACTAAGGTCAAAGGCGGTAAGGTTCCGAACACCGGAAGCATCAATCGTCCGAAACAAGGCCCAGGGCCAAACGTAGGAACTCGAAACCCCGCGAGAGCCGTTGGGACGCCGCCAAACGTAGGAACGCGCACAAAGCCAGTAACGAAGACTCAGCCGAATGTAGGAACGCGGACCAGACCTAAGTAATGTCATTCAAACATTCGATGGGACGCAACAACAAGGCGCGATGCAAGGACGGCAGTCACTTGGAGTATGAAATCATCAATGTAGACAAAGGCAGTAAAGACTCATATATGGCGTCCAACGAGTCGTACCACGGTGGATCAAATGATTCAGACTCCGGAACGGCTCACGTATTCTTTCGATTATCGTAAGGAACGAACCGAACCCGAACTGAAAGATGAATCTGTTCCGTTGAAACCCGTAAGTCAACCGTGGATGTAAATGTTTGAACACGAAGGCGAAGGTTGTGACCTGCGATGCCACCAAACGGCAGAACAGATTGCTCGTCGCTATATGGATAACTTACAGAATCTAATGCGTAATGCGGAAGGGATCACGTTGAAAGTCTATTACGAGGCTGCGTTCGCGCAGGAGGACAGATGACTGCAGACAAAGACGACCTCGAGAACGAAGACCGGCATATCCTGACGCTTGAAAACGAACTCGAAGCAACCGATGGCGGTCAGGACGAAGACGAGACCAACGAAGACGAGCCTCGAGACGAGGAAGCCTCAGAACAAGAGGATCAAAACGACGAAGGGGAGGGTTGATAATGCCAATTCAAAAGAAAGGTAAAGGTAAAGGACTGAAGAAGAAAGGCGCGAAGGGTGGTTACACTCTTACGAGTCCTAAGACTGGCAAGGTTCTTGCACAAGGATCGAAGGCAGCCGTTACCAAGAGAGCAAAACAGATCGCATTCTTTAGAAAGCAATAACGAGGTGAGCTTCTTTGGACAACTCTTCCGGATGTTCTTTCTCCGTTGACGAAAATAAGCTCGTATTAAGGGTTTCCAGAAGCGATTTTGGAATAATTAAGCAACATTTAGCGGATAATCAAGCGCGAGGCAAGAGATTAACGATAATTCGCATCGAAATCACACCGGAAAACGTCAAATTAAAGACCGTCCAGAAGGCCGTTGAACAACTTACTGGCAGTGTATTGCTCCGATTGGAATCTGATTAATCGTTTCCCGTAGGAAACACGTAATGGCAACAGCGAAAGGTCGGCGAATTAAATCGCCGTGGAAGAGAGATGAACGTGTAGATGGCGATATCGACCACATCGACCTTGACCTTGGCGATGACGACATTCCCTTTCAACCCGAATCACACGATATCGAGGCTCTGAAGTTAGGCGCAGAACCTCCTGAATACGGCCCCGAGATCATTGGCCGTGAAGTAAGGCCTCGTGCTTTTCCCCAAAAGAGTTTTCTTCCATTTTTCTTAGAGAAGCGACGCTATCTAGTGGCCGAAGGCGGTGCAGGTGCTGGAAAGACTTTGAAGAAAGGCACACTGGTCGTTAAGTTCAACGGAGAACTTGTAAAAGTTGAGGACATCAAAATCGGCGATCAAGTTATGGGACCTGATTCAAACCCGAGAAACGTCGTCGAAACGCACAGCGGGTATGGCCCACTTTACAAGGTTCACCAGACGCGCGGAATGGATTATGTGGTGAACGACCAACATACGCTCACACTTAAAAAAGCAGATTTCTCTACGAAGGACAAAGGCAAACTTTACGACTCAGGCAACTACAAACGCCCAAGAGGCGTATATCCGGATGAGCCGGACATTGTTGATATCCCACTTCCGGAATACCTCGAAAAAGGGAAGAAGTGGAAACGCCACTTCTACGGATTTTCAGTCGGAGTCGATTTTCCCAAAAATACTGAGCCAAAGGTTGACCCGTATTTCTTAGGACTATGGTTGGGGGATGGCCATTCAAACAGCACCACGATTACCACCGCCGATGACGAGATAGTTGAATTTTTGTTTAACTTCGCTTCAGAGTGGCTATTAAAAACCACAATCATTCGTAAAAAAGGAACCTCCGCAAGAAGCTACCACCTAACAAATGGAAATAAAGGTGGCGTCGCTACGGTGCTGCTCCACGCATTCCAGCATTACAATCTTCTTAATAACAAGCATATTCCCGACGATTTTCTTTACGGTAGTCGAAAGACGCGCTTGGCGTTGCTGGCTGGACTTATAGACACAGACGGGTCAATAAGTCACGGGGGCTTTGATTTTATTCAGAAAGACGAACAACTCGCAAAACAAGTGCGGTACATCTGTCATTCACTAGGGCTGCGTTGTTCGTGTCGCAAAGTCAAGAAGACGATCAAATCTATCGGTTTCGAGGGACTTTATTGGCGTCTGCACATTACGGGCGCTGTAAACATGATTCCGACTAAGATCGCCAGAAAGCAGGCAACCAGAACATCGCACCAGTTTGGGTCAACCGAAGGCGCAACGTCCATAAAAGTTGAACCAGACGGGGAAGGCGAATGGGTTGGCTTCCAACTCGACGGCGACGGTAGGTATCTCCTTGAAGACTTTACAGTAACGCATAAT